>Ga0209167_10000191_pt1 | contig 58551 bp, 54 predicted proteins | sample Coa_R1_9_FD_187154 | JGI IMG/M metagenome (GOLD analysis project Ga0209167, IMG submission 187154) | Surface soil microbial communities from Centralia Pennsylvania, which are recovering from an underground coalmine fire - Coalmine... | ecosystem: Environmental > Terrestrial > Soil >...
CCAAAACTGAGTATCGCGGAGACCGCCCTCGTTCTTATCGAACAGACGGAGCAGTTAACCCTGGCGGCCACCGGCAAAAATAGTTGTCGCTCATCGGCAAAAATAGTTGACGTCCAACAAATGGAGCTTGGCCGGCGCGCCGCACTACGCGTCGACCGAGGATCCAAAATCGCTTTCCGCTCCGCCCTTTGGAGATGTGAGGGGCGGAGGCGGAAAGCTCTTTAATCAGTCATAGAACCAGAAATAGAAATGCCCCGCGACCTGGTCCAATTCAGCTGCTTCTACCTGTCCAGCCCCAGGGGTTCACTCCATTAAGCTTTCGTCGTGAATCCAAGTCGAGGGATGGAGTTCGCTATCGGTCCCGACACTCCCATCAGGTAGGAATGGTGAACGCTGCTTATTGCCATCGCACAATGTAATCGGCGAAAGTCGTGGCCGCACCGACATGCAAACGCCCGTCAGGAACAACACGTGGAGCCAGCTGCCCACGAGGAAAGTGTTGACGATAATCGAAAGAACCTCGCGCAATCGCACGATCAACTGCCGCAATCTTCTGTGCGCAGCGCCGCCAATTCTCTGGAGTATCGGCTAAGCCTGTGTACTCCTTGCAGCGGACCCCGCGCCAGTAGAAATCAAAGAACAGCTTCCCGCGCTTTACGCGTACGGGCATGATGCACCGGATAGAAAGGCGCTTCGGCCTCTTCGGATGGGACAGGGATGATCTGACATTGCGAAAGTGGTCCAGCGAGAGGGTGAGTTAGGCGGCGCATTTCCCCTAAGGCCAAGAGGGAGATGAGCCATGAAAACCGGACCTGTGCGCGGATACGCCCAGCACGCTCGACCCAGCGCAAGCCGCGCCGGCGCAATCCCCACGCGGCAATCCGCCTCCGGACGCATGAGATCGCGCAGACGCGCGTGCGGCCGCGCTGATCGAAGCTTGGCGCCGCGATTATAAACAGGGTTAAGCGCCGCGCCAAACTAACTCCAGTGCTGGACCACCAAAGCCAAGCACTTTACCTAACCTAGGACCGCTGCGAGGCGCCGGATTCCTTCGCGAATCTCGCGCTCGCCCAGCTGCCCGTATCCCAGAAGCACTCCGGTGCGCTGTGGCGGCGTCAGATAGTACGGCGCCACGGGATAGATGCCGACGCCGACCTGCCGGGCTTTTTCGGTGACTGAACGTATCGGCCGTCCCTTGCGCCCCCTGATCCACGCGAGCACGTGCAAGCCAGCATTCGCGCCCGAGATCTCTGCGCGATCACCAAATTGCTGCGCAATCGCCTCAAGCAGCGTCGTCCGAAGCATTCGGTTGCGCTTGGTCGTGCGACGCATGTGGCGCTCGAAGTGTCCTTGTTCGATGAAGTCGGCGAGCGCGAGTTGCAGGATCGATCCATTACCGGTGTCGGCTATCGCTTTGGCGGCAGCAATTGGCTCGACGAGCGATTCTGGGAGAACCAGGTAACCGAGGCGCAGCGCCGGAAACATCAGCTTGGAAAAGGTACCGGCATAAATCACTCTGTCTGTCGTATCGAGCCCGGCGAGGGCCTGGATTGGACGGCCCTCGTAGCGATACTCGCTGTCGTAGTCGTCCTCGACGATGAACGCTTTGCATCGCGTTGCCCAGTCAAGAAGTTGCAGCCGGCGCGCGAGCGGCATTACGACACCTGTCGGATATTGATGCGAGGGCGTCACATAAGCGATGCGCGGCGCCGGCGCGGAGGCGCGCGCGGGCGGAACCCGCATACCCTCCTCGTCGACGGGCGCGGCGATTAGCCGCGCGCCGGCGGCGACGAACGCCGAACGCGCTCCGAGGTAGTGCGGTTCCTCGATCAACACGCGATGGCCGCGCTCAAGCAGCACGCGACAGATAAGATCAAGCGCCTGCTGGGTGCCGTTCACGATCACGATTCGCCCGGGGCTAGTGTCAATCCCGCGATGGCGCAGGAGGCGATCTGCTATAGCGGCGCGCAACTCTTCTCGGCCTTGCCGTGGTCCATAGTCCAGATCTCGCACGCTTGCTCGCCGCGCGCGGCGCCCAAGCAGTCGGCACCACACCGCCTGCGGAAAATCCGCGAACGCGGGCCCGACTCGAAAGTCGTATGGCAACCGCCCCGCCTGCAGGTCCCATCGGAGCAATCGCTCGCGCGAAAGCGCGACCATCCTTTCACCCGCCGATGTGAGACCCGGTGTCGCCGCAGATGATGACGGCAAGCCACCCTTGTTGCCGGAGTTAGTTACCAGCCGTGAGGTGACGACGGCTCTCGCGCCCATACGCGAGTGCGCATAACCCTCGGCGAAGAGTTGCTCGTAAGCGAGCAGCACCGTGTTACGCGAGAGCCGGAGCGATGCAGCCAGCAGGCGCGTCGATGGCAGACGCGAACCCGGCGCAAGCCGCGCAGACAGGATTTCCGCGCGCAACGCGCGATACGCCTGTTGATGGAGTGGGCCGTCGCCGTCCAGTTCGAGAAATAACATTACAACTGGTTCCATCTAATCATCATAAACTGGCCTCTTGCAAGTACCAGTCGCCGCGGATATTTTCGTCTCCCAGATGGTAATTGAGGAGTTCCCATGAAAACCGAGACCGTGGAGTACAAAGATTCCGAAGTAACGCTGGCGGATATCTGGCTTACGATGATAAGGTCAGCGGCAAGCGGCCCGGCGTCCTGGTATGGCCCCAGGTGTGCGGCCCCGGCGTTCATTCCAGGACCAAAGCGGAGAAGCTCGCGGCGCTCGGGTACGTCGCGTTTGCGGGCGACTATTATGGCAACAGCCGCGAGTTGGATAGGCTCGACGACGCGATCAAGCTCGCGCACTCGCTATTTGACGACACGACCGCGCTGCGCCGGCGCGCGATGGCCGCGCTCAATCAGCTCGCCTCGTTGCCGCGGGTCGATTCTGCGCGGCTAGCGTCGATCGGGTTCTGCATCGGCGGCAACTTTTCCCTTGAGCTGGCACGCGAGGGTGCGCCGCTGCGCGGGGTTGTGAGTTTTCATGGCGGCCTCCATACCGAACGGCCTGCGAAAAAGGGTGGGGTGAAAGCGCGGATCCTGGCGTGCACCGGCGGCGATGATCTGTTGGTGCCGCCCGAGCAGGTGAATGCATTTCAAGGCGAGATGACTGCGGCCGGCGTTGACTGGCAGGTGATTACCTATGGTGCGGTCAAGCACAACTTCACAGACCCCGACACCGCGCGTCTCGGTAATCCTGCGCTCGAATATCACCAGCTGGCCGACGAACGGTCATGGAATGCGATGGCGGCGTTCTGCAAGGAAATATTCGCGTAGCAGGTCGAGAAGCGATCGACGGAACTATTTCCCGCCGATGGCTCTTTTGTTCTTTCACTTCAACGGTGGTTTTTCAGCACGGAGCAAGCAGGATGTCGGCACAAGAAGAGATTCGAACAGCACTCGACCAGATCATTGCGGCGGCGGCGAAAGGCGATTTCACTCCTTTCGTCGCGGCCCTCGACGACGATCTTGAAGTCTTTGACCACGGTCTTCGAAAATCCCTTCACTTTCAACCTCAGACGGTCGCCCAATGAACACCTCGCGTTCAGCAAAGGCGAACACTTCTGCGCCGGTGCGTACCTGGCGCGGCTCGAATTGCGGCTTATGTTGGAGGCGCTTATGCCGCGAATTAAGCGGGTCGAGCTTGTGGGCAGGGTCGCACGGCTACGGTCGAACTCCCTCGCCGGTATCAAGCATATGCCTGTGCGCTTTCGGGCATCGCGAGTGGCAGCATGATCGCTCAAAAATACCTGCGCGGATAGGAGTGAACGAGTTATGGATCGTACGCCGATGCCGACACCTCTTGCTGCGGCAATTGCGCTCGCACTGACCTCCTGGGCGTTCGCCGGAGATTTTTCGTGATGGTGACCTCGAAATCCGGTTCGCCGCCAAACTGCCCGATGGGCTACACGCGCCGCATCCGCGGGACGAAGTTTATATCGTTGCGGCTGGCTCGGGGCATTATCGCTTCGAGGATAGCGCAGTGCCTGTAGGTGCTGGAGACCTTCTCTTCGCGGCCGCACACGTCCCATATGGCTTTGAGAATATGTCGATCGATTTCTGCGCCTGGGTCATCTTTTACGGTCCGCAGAAATAGGCCGATTCCAGGCGGGCCGCCGAAATGACTGTGCATGATCGTGACGTTGGAAAAGCGCAAATCATCGCGGCGCCTGCCGCCCCCGATCGAAGAGAGAGGCTCGGGTTAGGCGCCAGTTGCGCGCAAATCGCAAGTGCAGTGTTGCGGCGGGTCCGGCGAGCACAGAGACAAACGACGCACCGTCGAGCTAACGTCATTGCGGTGAGTATCCACCCCGAGCCGGAAGTCTTTGCTGCCCGGGGACCACCGTCACGCGGTCTATGCGTCGGCCGGTCGGGCGCGGGCAGCCGCTCGCTACAACTCTCGCCGACAACGGCTTCGAGATGGGAATGGCCGCCGGGTCCGAGACCCAATACCGTGAGAACCTATCCTCTGGGGATGGGATAATACAAACCAAGGGGCTAAGCGCTCGGGACTTCGGCCGCGCACGAATGGAGGCCGCTGTGATTGGGTCAGAGGCCGTTAGCTTCGCAAAATGCCGGTCGGTACGCTTGCCCCATGCAAAGACTCGCGCGAACGGCCCGACGGTCATCCGACACATCCACCATTGAACGATCGCATCATGGAGCGGATCGCTGCTGCAGAGCCGGACTCAGGACGCCTAAAAGCTATCTCTATAAAATGCTTGCAAAACTAAGTTTGCTGGTGCTCCCCCTAGGGGTCGCGACGATCGCTTCGGCGCAGATCGATCTGTTCGAGTTAGCCGGTGCGCCGGTGACACTGACGGCAAGTATGCGGACGCGCGAGTATGTCTGGAATTATTTCAATCCGGGCAAGGTCGCCAACGGCAACAACAACTATCAGTACAATTTTCAGAGCAATGTGATCCGTATCGGCGCCGGATATGAACTCGACGGCGTGAAATTCTTCGCCGAGGCGATGAATCCGTCGTTGCTGGAACTGCCGCCCAACGCATTAGCGTCGGCGCCGGTGGGCGCACTAGGGACCGGCGCGAACTACTATCAAACGCAGCTAAGCCGCTATTCGGCCAGCCTGTTTCTGAAGCAAGGCTATGTCGAGTTCGGCGGTGAAATGCTGCGTGGGCTCGACGTCAAGGGCGGTCGTTTCGAGTTCTTTGACGGGGTCGAAAGCCAACCCGCCGATCCCGAATTGAGCTGGCTGGTGACCAACGAAATCGCCCAGCGGCTCATCGGCAACTTTGGCTTTTCCGACGCGATGAGATCGTTCGACGGCGCGACTGTCCGCTATGGTGACTCCTCGTGGGACGCGATCCTGATGTACGGCGTGCCGACGCGGGGCGTTTATGACCTCAACGGCATGGACGAAATCCGCCGCAGCGATGTGATCTATGGGGCGTTCAACAAGCAGTTCGATGGCCGATGGGGAACCCTCCTGGGGCGGGCATTTTACATCTGGTACGACGATAATCGCGGCCTGACGCCGACGGATAATGAGCCGTCCGCGGCAGCCAAGGCCAATACCCGCGCGATCAGTATCAGCACGCTCGGCGGCGATCTGGTCGACAAACTGAGCGTGGGGCCGGGCAGCATGGACCTCTTGATTTGGGGCGCCTATCAAATTGGTTCGTGGGGCAAACTGACCCAGAGTGCATACTCGTACACGGCACAAGCCGGTTATCGTTTTGATCAGCTTCCGTGGAGGCCGTGGTTGCGCGCGCTCTATACGGTCGGGTCGGGAGACAGCGATAGACATGACTCGACGCACGGTACCTTCTTCCAAATCCTGCCGACCGCGCGGCTGTACGCCCTCACGCCCGTTTATAACCTGATGAACACCAACGATTTGGGCGGGCAGTTAATCCTCAATCCGCTGCGGAATATCGAATGGCGCAGCGATCTCGATGCGCTGTGGCTAGCGTCGAGCCGCGACCTCTGGTATGTCGGCGGCGGCGCCTTCGACAATCATCTGTTCGGCTACACCGGGCGTCCGAGCTTTGGAAAAAGCTACTTGGGTACGATGGTGGATACCGGTGTGAACTGGAAGGTCTGCAGAAACCTTAATCTTTATTTTTATGGCGGACAGATGTTTGGCGGATCAGTGGTGGGCGCGAATTTCCCGGCGGGTCGCGCACTGACGTTTGGCTATGCCGAAAGCACGATCTCGTTTTAAGTCTCCCCATATTTCTTTTGATCGGGTCGGTGATTTTGCATCCGTCGTATACCTAATCGCACTGGACTTTTTGAAGGTTCCCATCTTGCGGCATCTACTGTATACGTCGTAACGCTTATCAGAAACGCAAGTGCGTCCGGGCGTTCACTCGAGTTCGCTTGGTGGCTCGTTAAAGGACCAGATGCCTCAATTCAAGAAAATTCTCTGTCCGGTCGACTTCGACCAGAGCTCGCCCCTGGCGCTGGGGCTTGCCTCCGAGCTGGCGCAAGAACGCAAAGCGATGCTGTACGTGGTTCACATAATTGCGATGCCTCCCGGACCTGAAGTGGCGCTGCCCTTCGGCAAGATGGAGGCGTCCGCGCGAGCCAAGCTTGAGCGGCTGGCACGCCAGCGAGTCAATGGCAAAGCCCGCTACGAAATCGAAGTAGTGATGGGCGATCCGGGCGTCGAGATTCTTCAAGCAGCGAAGCGACGCGGCGCCGACCTGATCGTAATGGCGACCCACGGCCGGAAGGGACTCCGTCGACTCGTGCTCGGAAGCGTGGCTGAGCGCGTCGTCCGAGAAGCGCCGTGCCCAGTGCTAACGGTCAAACCGAAAGCCTCAGCGTCGAAATCATCATCGAGCCGGTCAGTGAAAAAGCCGCAGGCTTGACAGAGACCCGAACGCCAATATCGTCGCCAACGCGGTCACTGCGGCTTTTTGTAATCCGGTTTGCAGCGGTCGCATCCCGCGCGATCAGCCAGACACGATTTCCGGCTCAAGGCGGATCGACGTGGACAGAGATGCCGAGACGAGACAAGCCTTTTCGCTTTTCTCAAGCACTCGCATTGCTTTTCCTCGATCCGCACCCGCGGGGAGCGTGAGCCGCGGTCGAAGAACAATTTCTGTAAAGCGGGTAACGCCATCTTTGCGGTCAACGGTGCCCTCGCCCGTGAGCTGAAGGGAGGTGAACTCAACCTGAGACGCTCGCGCAACAGCGCGAAGTGTGAAGAGAAAGCAGGTCTCGACGGCGGCCATCAGGATGTGTTCAGGGCTCCATGCGTCGCCCGGCCCGTCGAAGTCTGCGGGGGGAGCGGCGCGAAGTTCGGGTATTCCTGCCACAGAGACCAGGGCGTACCCTTCGGAGCCGCCAGAGAGTTGCGCCGTATAAACATGGGGTAGTGGCTTCATCATATTCTCCCCCGAGATATTCGCTGGCCGCGCCTGCTTAGCCGATCCAGCGGAGCAGAATCGCACCGAGTGTGCCGCCGCCCATAATCACCCAGAGTATAAAGCCTTGAATCAGCGGCCGGCGGCCAACTACCTGTAGAGCTTGGCGGCTGAGTCCCGAACCGATCAGAAACAGCGTCACCACCAATGAGCGTTGCGCGCCGGCGAACACGATATGGCCGGAGGGCTTGAGCGCTGGAAGCCAGGTAACGATTGCCGCGGCCGCAAGGAATCCCAAAATGAACCACGGGCGTTTGGCCTTGCCGGCGCCCTTAACGTCACTGCCGCGATTCCAGACCATCCCGATGACCAGCGTGACCGGTACGATCCAGAGCGCGCGCGTCAGCTTGATCGTCGTGGCGATTTCCAGCGCGCGCGCGCCATATTGCATCGCCGCACCGACCACCGAACTCGTGTCGTGGATCGCCAGTGCGCTCCAGACTCCGAACTGCCGCTGGCCCAGTCCGAAGTGATGCCCGAGCGGCGGAAAAATGAACAGGGCGACCGCGTTGAGAAAGAACACCGTCGCGAGCGCCACCGAAACGTCGTGATGCTTGGCGCGGATCGCCGGGGCGACCGCGGCGATCGCGCTCCCACCGCAGATCGCGGTGCCCACCGTCACCAGCAGCGAGGTATCCCGCGCGGTGCGCAGCACCCAGCCCAAGGTTAAACCGATGCTCATCGTCAGCGTGATCCCGATTACCGTGTAGAAGAAACCGTGCACGCCGGCGCGGCCGACCTCGTCCAGGTTCATGCCGGCGCCGAGCCCAATCACCGAGATTTGCAGCAGCGGTGTGATCACGCGTGCGGTCGTCAACGGATACGGATTGCCGATGGTTAGCGCCAGCGCGATCCCCGCCATTAGCGCGATCCCCGGCGAAACGAACGGCAGCAACGACGCACACGCCACGAGTGGAAATGCGAGGCGCAGCGCCAGGCCCGCGCCATTTCCCGCGCCGAACTCCTCGCGCCAGCGCATTGACGTTTGCTGATCGGCCGCGGCCGTCGAGATTGATTCCGGTGTGGTAAGCGCCATCAGAGTCAACCTCGCATCCGGAACTTGAGCGCGCCAACCTGCGCTTCGAGCCGATCACGCAGTCGCGAACAAATCATTTCACAGAGCTCGAACACCATCGCATCGGCGATCGCGTAATAGACCTCGTTGCCTTGCTGCCGGCGTTTGACCAGCCCCGCATCCTGCAGCGTCTTCAAGTGCTTGCTGACGTTGGGCTGCGTCGATTCCACGCTGTCGGCGAGCGCCGAGACATTGTGTTCGCCGCCTTCCAGCTCCTGCAAGATGCGCAAACGGAGCGGTTCGCCCATCGCGCGGAAACGCGCGGCGACCAGCTCGAGCGCTTCCCGCGACATCATCGGCCGCTGCTGCCGCCGTGATCGTCGGCTCGCCACTTGAATACTTGCATCCATGTCCATTTAGTTATATTAACAAACTAATCAGAGTCAAGTTAACGAGGGGATGCGCCATGTTTTGCCGGGAATTGAACCGAGGTAAGTGCAAGACCTACCTGCTCGCGTGCGAGCGCACGCGGCACGCGGCACTGATCGATCCATTGAAGGAAAATTCGGGCCGTTATATCGCGGTTGCCGCCTACCACGGCTTTCGCCTCGACTACCTGATCGACACGCATACCCATGCCGACCATCGTAGCGGCACCTTTGACCTCGCCGACTTAACCGATGCGCAGGTCGTGATGGAGCGTCACGCGCCCGCTCCTCACGTCGCCCGCCACGTAACCCACGGCGATCTGATCGAAGTGGGTGACCTGCGCCTGACGGTGCTGTCGACGCCCGGCCATACGCCGGACGGCATGAGCCTCGCCGTCGAGGGCCGCGTCTTCACGGGCGATACGCTGCTGATCGGCGGCACCGGGCGCGCGGACTTCGCGGGCGGCGATCCTGGCAAGCAATACGACGCTATCACCAGCGCGCTCTTCGCGCTGCCCGACGACACCATTGTCCTCCCGGCGCACGATTATCGGGGCAATCATGCTTCGACCATCGGCATCGAGAAAGCTTCCAACCCGCGAGTCGCCGGGCGCACGCGTGCGCAATATATCGAGATTATGGCGAATCTCGGACTCGCGCTTCCCGACAAAATCCAGGAAGCGCTGCAGGCCAATCAGTCCGCGATCGACGATGACTCGCTTAAGTTCCCTGACCTGACGCAGTTGAACGCGATTCGCCAAACCTCAGCCGCCGAGCTCGACGCGCGGCTCAAGGCCGGCAACGCCCCGGTCATAATCGACGTGCGCGAGCAGGATGAATACCAGGACGAACTCGGCCATCTACGCGGCAGCCGGCTGATTCCACTCCGCGTGCTGCCCGCCAAAGCGGCCGAGCTCGACCACCTCAAGGCTAGTCCCATCGTCGTGGTCTGCCGCTCCGGAGTCCGCAGCACCACCGCCGCCGCGATTCTGACCGCGCTCGGCTTTGAGCATGTCAGCAACCTCAAGGGCGGGATGCTCGAGTGGAACGAAGCGGGCTTGCCGGTCGAACGTTGATTTCTTATGCACAATTTTACTCCATTAGCCTCTCTGCTCGGTGGCATCCTCATCGGTCTCAGTGCATCGGCGATGCTCTTGCTGGACGGCAGGATCGCCGGTATCAGCGGCATCCTGGGCGGCGTTCTCAAGCCCGTTAAGGGTGACACGCTTTGGCGAATCTGCTTCCTGTCAGGCTTGCTCGCCGGCGGATTACTACTCAAAATCTTACTGCCAGGGGCCTTCGACTTCGGCATTATTCGTCCCTTCCCACTGTTGGCCATTGCGGGACTACTGGTCGGCTTCGGCACGCGTCTCGGCAGCGGATGCACCAGCGGGCACGGGGTATGCGGAATCAGCCGCCTCTCGCCACGCGCGCTCGTCGCCACCGCAACTTTCATCTTCGCGGGCGCCTTGGCGGTCTATTTGGTAAATCATCTACTGAGTAGTTCACTATGAAAGCGATGCTGACCTCCTTCGTCTCGGGAATAGTATTTGCGCTCGGTCTGGGAATCTCCGGGATGACGCGACCGGTAAAGGTGATCGGCTTCCTGGACTTTTTTGGCGCGTGGGACGCCAGCCTCGCCTGCGTGATGCTCGGCGCGATCGCGGTTTATTTCGTCGCCTGGCGCTGGAGCAGAAAAATGCCGTCGCCGCTGTTGGCGCCTGACTTCGCGCTGCCCAAGCGCAGCGACGTGGATGCGAAACTGATTCTGGGAGCCGCTCTCTTCGGCGCGGGCTGGGGCCTCGGCGGTTTCTGTCCTGGCCCCGCGCTCACCTCGCTCGCCTCCGGCGCACTCCCGGTTTTTATCTTCGTCATTGCGATGGGGATTGGAATGTACCTTTACACTTGGGTCACTGCATTGAGCCCGACCAGCTCAGGTTTGGCGATCCCCTCGACGGGGAGCACGCAGGATGCGTAAAGGGAGCTTGCCCGGCGCTGATGGCGCGGCGCCGCTCCCGCGTCGCAGCTTTTTGAAGATGGCGGGCGGCATCGTCGCCGGCGGAGTCTTGAGCAGCAGCCTGCCGGCGCTCGCGACGAAGCTGATCCAGATGCCGTTTGCGAACGGCGGCCGGAAGCTCGTGCGCTTTCCTCAGAAGGGCGAGATGATCCTGCTGCGCGAGCGCCCGCCGCTACTCGAGACCCCGTTCGAGGTCTTCGACAAAGGCGTGTTCACGCCGAATGACCGGTTCTTCGTCCGCTGGCATCTGCCGGTGATTCCGAACTCGATCGACGTAAGCACTTTCCACCTGCGTGTTGACGGCCACGTGCGCACCCCCACTGAGTTCACGCTCAAGGAAATCCTGAGCCAACCCGGCCAGGTCGAACTCGCCGCGGTGAACCAATGTTCGGGCAACAGCCGCGGCTTCTCGTCGCCGCGCGTGCCGGGTGGCGAGTGGGGCAACGGCGCGATGGGCAACGCCTTGTGGACCGGCATTACGTTGAAGTCGCTGCTCGATCGCGTGGGCGTCCTGCCCGGCGCCGTGCAGGTGCGCTTCCGCGGTCTCGATTTTGGCGAAACGCCGGAGACGCCCGTCCTGATGAAATCGCTCGCCGTCGATCACGCTATGGACGGCGAGGTCATGGTCGCCTACGGCATGAACGGCGCTCAGTTTCCGCTGCTCAATGGTTTTCCGCTGCGGCTCGTCGTACCGGGATGGTATTCGACATACTGGGTCAAGATGCTCAGTCACATCGAGGTACTTGAACAGCCCGATGAGAACTACTGGATGCGCACTGCGTATCTGATTCCGGACACGCCTGGCGCTACGATGGCGCCGGACGCCAAGGGCATCAAGATGGTTCCGATCAACCGGATGGTGCCGCGTTCATTTATCACCAACCTGCGTGACGACACGACGGTGCGGCGCGGTGTGTCTATTGAAGTGCGCGGCATCGCCTTCGGCGGCGACACCGGGGTTAAGAATATCGCTTTTTCCTCAGACGGCGGAGCGAGTTGGCAGAACGCAGCCCTGGGCAAGGATTACGGCCGCTATAGCTTTCGCCGCTGGCATACGAGTTTCGTACCCAAACAGCCGGGCACGTACAGACTGATGGTAAACGCGACCAACAGTAACAATTTGTCGCAGCCCGCGACCGCAGGCTGGAACCCCGGGGGCTATATGCGCAACGTGATCGAACAGCTCACGGTGCATACTGCATAAAGGAAACGGCCGATGGTACAAATCCGGCAGCGCATACTCACTACTTTCGTGATTGGCTTGACTGCGCTCGCTCTCGGCGGCGCGCTCGCGCAAAGCCCGGCGGCGTCCGGCCGCCATCGCGCGATCAGCTTGACGTCGCAGAAGATCACTTTGCCCTTCAGTAATCAGGTTTTCGCAGGAGGCGACGCGGCCAAACTCGCCAATTCCCGCTGCCTGCTGTGCCATTCGAAGGACCTGATTGAAAGCCAGCCGCCGCTGACCCTTGGGACCTGGAAGAAGGAAATCGACAAGATGCGCACCGGCTACGGCTGTCCGCTGCGCGCCGATCAGACTGACGGCGTCGCGGAATTTATCTCGCACGCGGTCCGCGCGCCCGCTGGCGGCGATTAGATCCATCGAATCACATCGCGACGGTGTAAGCCTTATTACTCACACTCCGCCAAGCGAGCGGCCCGTAGCATAGTCCACTGCAGCCTTGGCAACCGAAAAGCCATACAGTGAGTTGGCATAGGCCGCATCGTCGTCGGTGTAATTCCGCTGCGCATCCTCGAGCTCGACGATATCGGCGAGACCGGCCTCATAGCGCTTTCCCGCCAAGTCCAGCTCATCGCGGGAGGCTGCGAGAGTTCGTTCTGCCCGATCGATTCGCTGCAGAGATGCCTGCCAGTCGAGGAAGGCGGTCTTGACCTGTAGAACGATGCGCTGCCGTAGATCTTCGATCTGGCTTTGGATGGCCTTCTGACGGAACTTTACCTCTTCGACCTGATGGGTCGTCAGAAAACTGTTAAAAATCGGCCAGGTGATTACGATGCCAGCATGGAAGTTGTTTACGGCTGGCAAGCCGGTTCCCAAAGCCGAATAATCGCCTACAGCATTGACGGTTGGAAAGTAATCGCTCCGGTACTCATCGATTTGCGCGCCCATCGCTTGGGCCTGATCGCGCAGCGCTTTAAAATCTGGTCGCAGTTGGAAAGCAGAATGTAACAGGGACTCCATCGTGTCCGTGATCTTGGTATAGCTCAGGATATCCACGAGCTGATAGTTCGGACTCTCTCCGCCGAGACCGAGGGCATTATCGAAAGCCACAACGTCGTCGGCGGCGGCGTTGCGTGCATCGACCAGATGAAGTTGTGCGCGTTGAACCTCCGCCTCTGTTACGGAGACGTCCAGTTGCGGCCTGAGACCGGCGTTGGCTTTAACCTGAGCTTCATAAAGGTGATATTTGCGCTCCTCGACGGCTTTTTTGTAAACCCCTACAAGTTGTTTGCTTTGCAGCAAATCGAAATAGCGCTGCGAAACTTCGAAGACGAGATCGAGATTTACGAAGGCCTGCTGCTCCTGGGTTGCGGCGGCCTCAAAGCGCCGTTCGGTGACAAACCCCCGATGCCGCCCGAAGTCGAACAGAAACTGTGACAGCGCGAGCCCACCGGCGTAATTGTTTGACGTATTCCAGCTCTGCGAGGTGTCGCTCGAAGCCAGACTATGATTGCGCCCGGTCAGGCGCGGTAGGATTCCGTTGAAATTGTAATAGCTGGTGTTCCCGATGCCATTTTCTGTGCCGCGCAAATAATCACTGACCGCGGACAATTGAGGTCCGAGGTAAGAACGCGCCTCGCCCACCTGCTCCTGGGCGGCGCCGGTCTCAGCGGCCGCTTGTGCCGCGAGAGGATGATTTTTGACTGCGATTTCAATCGCTTCCTTGAGAGTGAGCTGAGACCCGGCGGGTAGCGGCAGCGGCGTCGTGCCTACGCCGTCATCCGCCGCAAGACTGCCAGACGTGTCCGGGCCGGAATGCGGTTTGGTCGCAAAATCGGCCGAAGGTGAAGGTTCTCCGCTTTGTGGGCTCGACGGCAAAGCTTGCGCAGCCTTGACTGGTCCACTTAGCAGAACAAGTCCAAGAGCCGGCATTGAGATAAATTGACAGACCCATGCTGAATACCGCTTTCGCATTAGCTCTCCTGCTCTCTCGCTGAACGCGCCGCAGACCATGCAGCGCTGTTAGTCGCGCCGATCGCTCAACGTGCGGCGGCGATGGATGGCGCTGGGTGGAGGATGTCGAAAGTGACCCGTTCGCCTGGCTGCAAGGCGTTGCTGAAGTTCTGTACGACCAGTTCCTTGCCGCTCAGTCCAGAAAGGATCTCAACGTGACGCCCGCCGGATATTCCGATTTCGACCGGCACTTCCTTTAATATTCCGTGGTCCAACACCAGTACCGTGTGGTGCTGGTCGCCGCCGAGGGCGGTCGCGGGAACCCGCAGCGCGTCGGGGTGACGCTGCAATACCAGGGTTACGTTCGCGTACATGCCGGGATAAAGGGTGTGATTCGGATTAGCGACGTCGATCTCGGTCAGCATGGTCCGCGTCGAGAGTTCGAGCGAGTGAGAAAAGCGCACCACGGTGCCGACTAAGCGATCGCCCTTAAGGCCCTGTATGGTCACCGTAACCGGCAAACCTGTACGAACAAAATTTACTTCACTCTGCGGCACGTAAACGTAGATCCGAAGTTTGTCCAGTCGCGCAATACTCAGCACCGGGCCGGCCTTGCTGTTCGGTCCGGCGCCGTCCGTCATTGATCCGCCCGCGCTCTGCTGGCCCCCCGCGCGAATTAGCGCTCCGGGATCGACGAAGCGTTCCGTGATCATCCCATCAAAAGGAGCAGTTATCCGCGTATAATTGTAAAGCGCCGCCAATTCATCAGCGTTCGCTTTCGCCTCCTGGTACTTGGCGCTCGCAATATCGACATCCTGGCGCGCCACCAATCTGGGATCGCTCTTCCAGACGCTCTGAAGCCGCTGATACGTGAGCCGCGCAATTTCCAGACTTGCCTGCGATTGATCGAGCCGCTGCTGCAACTCCGGGACTTCGATGACGGCAAGAACCTGGCCCGCTTTAACCCAATCTCCCTTATCGACCGAAATACTCTTCAGATAGCCAGTCACCTTTCCGTACAAGGCGGACTGATAGTATCCCACGAGGTCGCCTGGCAAGGTAATCGTACTCTCGACGACGCCGCGTTCGGGCCGACTCACGAATACGTGCGGCGCCGTTGGTGCTGTGACCGGGTCCGCTTCGGTCGAGTGGCATCCAATGCCGCCAATTATTGCCAGCCCCAAAAGCATTAGCGTTGCTGTGACACGATTCATTGTGCGACTTTCCGACGAGGCGAATATGCCAGTTCATAGATGGCCGGCACGAGGATGAGAGTAAAGATGGTTGACACGGCGAGACCGCCTGCGGCGGCGCGCGCCAGTGGCGCGGAGGCTTCCGATCCAGCGCCAAGCTTCAACGCGAGAGGCAACAAACCAACGACGGTTGCCAGTGCCGTCATTAAAATCGGCCGCATCCGGATCCGCGCAGACTCCAGTACAGCGCGGCGCAGCGGTTGACCCTCGCGCCGGCGTTGATTGGCGAAGTCAACCAACAGGATTGAATTGGAAACCACGATGCCGACCATGACAATGATTCCCATGAACGATTCGATATTCAGGGTTGTACTAGTGAGATAGAGCGTCCAGATGACGCCGATGAGTCCCATCGGCACCGCGAACATGATGAGGAACGGATCGAGGAAGGAGCGGAACTGCGCCACCATCACCAGGTAAAGCAAAACCACCGCCATGCCGAGGCCAAAACCGAAGCTCGAAAAGGACGCCTGCATCGCCGCCACCGAACCACGCAGCGTAATCTTGATGTCTGCGGGCAGAGTTAGACGCTTAAGCGCTCGTTGTACAGCTTCCTGAGTCCCACCCAAGTCATCGGTGCGCGGCGCGACGAGCACGTCAACGACCCGCTGGATGTTGTAATGATCCGCTTCGGCCGGATGACGCTCAGTTGAGATACTCGCCACATTGCGCAACAGCACAGCGTTATCGGCGCGGCCCGACATTGGGGTGCTGACCGGAATATTCTTGAGGGTTTCGAGCGAATTTATCTCATTCTCGTAGTATTGCGCCGTCAGAAAATAGTCATTGCCGGTCTTCGGCTCAATCCAGATTGATGGCGCGATCATCGCGTTCGAGGTCAGTGCAGTAATCAGATTGGTGACCACGTCGCGCTGGTTAAGACCCAAGCGGGCCGCCTTGATCCGATCGACATTCACGCTCAGCGTCGGATAATCGGATTCTTCGGGAATAAACGTATTCGCCACCGCCGGCAGAGCCTTGACGATCGACTGGGCTTGCCGCGCGGTAGTATAAAGTTCCGCATAAGACGGCCCGCTCAATTGCACATCGATCGGCGCCAAGAGGCCAAAATTCAGCACGGAATCGACAATACTGCCGGAGCTGAAAAACGTCTGGACCTCGGGAACCTGCGCGCGCAGCGCCTGTTTGAGACGCCGCATATAGACGAAGGTCGACTGCACATGGTCGGGTTTGAGCGCAACCATCATGAAGCCCGAGTCGCTGGCGGCGTTCGAGGAAAAGATCGCCGAGAAGCCGGGCGCCAGTCCGATGTTCGAGACGATGGTCGAGAGTTCGTTGGCCGGGATGACCCGGCGCACCACATCTTCCATCCGCGCGGTTAGCGCCTCCGTTAGTTCGATGCGCGTGCCCACCGGCGCGCGATAGTTGATGATAAATTGGCCCGAATCGGTGGTCGGAAAGAGTTCGGTTCCGAGCAGAGGAAAAATAAAGATGCTGGCGATGAACAGCAGCGCCACCGCGCCGATCACCGGCAATTTATGATCGAGCGCCCCATTCAGGATGCGCTCGTAACGCGCCGCGAAGCGCTCGTAACGGCGCAGGAAGGCGCCCAGCAATCCCGCGCCGCCATGCTCTTCCGCGCGCGCGCTTTCAGCGGTCAGGAAGCGGGCGCAATAGATCGGAATAACCGTCATCGCAACCACGTACGATGCCAGCATCGCCAGCACCACGGTCAGGGCGAGCGCGCTAAACAGATACTTGGCGACGCCGAAGAGAAACATCACCGGGAAAAACACGATGATCGTGGTGATGGTCGAAGCCAGCACCGGCAGGGCCACTTCTTCGGCGCCGCGCTGGGCAGCCACGTGAGGTTCCTCGCCGTCGGCTAAATGGCGATTGATATTTTCCAGCACTACCGTCGAGTCGTCGACGAGTCGCCCAATAGCCAGGGCGAATCCGCCCAGGGTCATGATGTTGATGGTCCCGCCGGTCATCAACAAGCCGAAGGCCGCCGCCAGAATCGACAGCGGGATCGAAAGGAAAATCGCCAGCGTCGAGCGAAAGCTGCCAAGGAAGATCAGGATCATAACTGACGCGAGCACCGAGCCCAGAACCGCCTCGTGTTCGAGGGCATCGACCGCGTTACGCACGTAGGTCGCCTGACTAAAGATTGACTCGAGCTTCATGGCCTTGGGAATCCCGGTGATATTCGGCAAGAGCTGCTCGATGCCGTCGACGATCGAGATGGTATTTGAACCGCTCTGCTTGAGCACCGGAATGTATACCGATCGCTGACCGTTGATGCGCACGATATTCTGCTGAATTTGCGCGGCGTCTTCCGCATGACCGATATCTCCGACAAAGACTGGGCGGGCGCCGTCGGCGACTTTGACCGGCACATCGTTGATGTTTTCCGGCTTCGGGATCATACTGTTACTGTATACGAAGTAGTCCGTCGAGCCGATCTTGGCGTCACCCGCCGGAATAATCAGATTCGACTCGTTTAACGACTTGACCACGTCCATCAGAGTCAAGCCCCGCGACTGCAGCGCCGCTTGATTAAGGTACACCATGATCTGGCGGTACTTTCCCCCGAAGGGTGGCGGCACCGAAGTGCCGGAAACCGTCGCCAGCCAGTTCCGCACATTGTATTGCGCCTGATCATGAAGTTGCGTCTGCGAAAAGCCCTTGCCGGAGACCGTCACCAGGGTTACCGGCAGCGAGGACGCCCCGGACTTCAGGACGAGCGGCGGCAGGGTGCCGGGTGGTAGATGCCGTAGATCGGCCATTGCAAGACCGCCCAACTGGGCGGCCGCTGCGTCCAGGTTGACGCCCGGATGAAAGAATACCTTGATCACGCTCACCCCTGGGAGCGATCGCGATTCGATGTGCTCAATATCACTGCCGAGGGTAAAGAAACGCTCGAAGCGAGTGGTAATGTCAGCTTCCATATCCAACGGCGGCATGCCGGGATAAAAAGTTGCCACGACGACCACCGGAATGTGCAAGCTCGGGAAAACATCCACTGGCATCCGCACAAATGCCGTGGCGCCGAGGAGCGCGATGATTAGCGCGCCCACGATGATCGAGTGCGGGTTGCGTAAGGAAAAGCCGGCCATTTTCTCTCCTCAATCCGAGGTGGTTCAAAAGCTATGAGGCGACTTATAGAGGTCGAGAAGCAAGCGCCTCTTCAATCCTCGGCCAGTGGATGTCCTCGTCGACTAACGCTTCCTGCTCATCGAATTTCGAAATCCGAGCCGGCTTGGTTCTGGTGAAAGAGCTGCGATAGTCGTTGCTGTTGGCGCGCATGCGAAAATCCCGAAGTTTAGGGCGCAGGCACCGATAAGCGCAGCGATCCTTTCGACGCTCACATACCGAACCGAATTCATCAGTCTTTCTCCCAGGCCGCACTCAAAATACTTTCGCGATCTGCCAAACGAACTTCCATTACAAGAATCGCCCGCTATGCTTGCATCTGATTACCGATCACTGGCCTCCAGTCGCCGTCTGACCGGTGCCGCTGCTCTCTAATCAGAGCTAACGCGCCATAAAGAGTTGAAATAGAACGATGGTTTAAGTGACTTGAGCGACTTGAGTGACTTTGTACAAACACGCCCCGTCAGGCGCTGCCGAAGTCGAAAAATCAGCCGCTGATATGAGGATCAGACGAGCGGGTCCGTGCTACCTCTCGTGGAGGCGCCAAGTTTCAGACGCAACAGAAGACGCATTACCCGAGGCACATGCATCGAAATTGAACCAAACCGACCTTGGAGCTTGGTGATGTTTTCAGGGTCAGTCCATAAAAGCTGACTCAGGCGACGCTGCGCAACCGCAAGTTTATTGGAAGTATCAGTTCTGGATTCGATGAGAACTGCGTGGCGCTCCACCGAATGTCGAACTTCGGGCGCGCGGAAATGACCAGTGAATTGGTGAGCTTGAAGCGAGGCGAGCATTACCAAAGTCAACATACCGATGAGGCATACGGTTATCCGGGAGATCGCGGCCCATCCGTATGAAGTGTGACAACTCGAACGCACAACACTCTTATTTTAGCGCTCGTTTAAGGCGAAGCTCAAGCGACGAAATTCTCCATGACCAACGCGCCCGCAAGCGACCGTGTAATTCAGCGCCGGCGGGCGCCTCCATTGCCGCCGCGCGGCCCAGTGCTTCCGAGGATGAAGATGAGGGCGGACTGTCGTCCGCCCTCATCTCAGCGCTTTCGCTTAGTACCGCGCGGTTACCTTATCGGTCAATAGTTGAACTCGGCGTTCAGGAAAAACGAGTGCGTATCGAACGGCACCAGATTCGGAATCGAGCCCGTTGCAGGCAACAACTGGCCGTTAAGTTTGCCGCCCGGCACATAGTTGAACTGTTTCAAGAAAGACACCGATTCAGAGGTTTGGTTATGGTAGAACAGAAAATTCTGGCTGTCCAAGGCAAACCGCAGATACTCATTATATTGATAGCTGAGACCTACGATGAAGCGCTGAAAGTCGAGCGGATCCGGGTTGACCTTGTCGTTCGGCAAGAACCACTCATACATACCAAAAGCTGTTAGGCTCGTGTATGGGATGTGATAATGACCGAAAAGGTCCGCGCCCACCTCGCGCGCCTGGCCATTGTTCAATAACGCCTGCCAAGCACCGGTCTGCGCGCCAAAACCACTGGTCGGATTGTAGCACAGAACGGTCTTGGAGCAGGACGTGTTCCCGGCGATAGGCACGGAGGACGCTACACCGGTCGGGAAGCCGAAGGCATCGGCCGGGCCGCTGCCGGAAAACAGGTTGCTCGCGGCGAAAGCGTTGTTGCCGTAATCGAACTCACCGGCCAAGCCCCACTGTTCCGCCGTGTAGTGAATCAGCGCCGCGATACGGGTGATATGTGCATCGGGACCCTTCAGTACCGTGGTGGTGCTAGCGCTGTCGGGGACGGTATTGCCGTAGCCATAGTTGTAAAAGCCGGTTATGCCCAGCCCTTGAAAACGCCAGTCGGCGCCGAATGGATAGACCGACACCCGGCCCATCACCTGCTTGGTGTCGCTCGCCTCGAAGGCGTGGAAGCTCGAGTTGTCATAAACCCCGAGGCCGTAATCGACGTAGGTCTTGCCGTCGCCGAAGGGTCTGATCGGCCCTTCAATTGAGAGCCCGAGCTGCGTTGAGGCCAAACTTAAATAGTTCCAGGGCGTCAGATTGACATAGCGGAAGCCGTACAGATCTTCTTCCCAGGCGACCAGCGGATTCGGAATTGAGCCGAAGGACACCGTTCCGCCCTTGAGGGCGGGTACGTCAAGCTTGTCCCACAAGCTGTTGTACTGAAGCATAGCGTACTTCAGCCGGTAGCTGAGGTTACCGTCGAGATTGCTGCCGAAACCGGTGTTCGCGCCAATCTTGTCATTTGACGAGCCTACGGTCTTGTAGATGTTCGGCGTGACCCGCAAGGTCCAGTCCTTGGTCGGAAAGAAAAAGAAATTCAAGTACGCACGCGTGATGTCGAAGGAATTGTAATTGTTGTTGTAAGGTCCAGGATTGTTGAGCTGGGTCAATTCCTGCGGCTGAAAGCCGGTATGCGTATAGAAGCGATAATCGGCATAGACCAGGGTGCCGACCCGAAATTTGTCCTGGAAATTATCGATGTAGCTGCGCCACGCCGGCTTGATCTCAGCCATCTGCCGCGTCAGGTCAACGTTACTCAGTTCGAGCTGCTGGTTTTTTTGTTCGAGGTTCGAGATCTGCTGCTGATTTTGCTGCAGTTGCGCCTGGGTCTTCTGCAGCACCGCGTTGGTGTTGACCGTTGACATCGGAATCTCAGTTAACAGCCGCCTCCCCGGGCCGGCTTCCGAATAGACTACCTTGGTGGTGGGATTTATGTACAACTTCAACATCGGCGGAGCGGAGTCCGGCGAATCCTGCGCGTGGGCGCTCCTCGCAGGTTCAACCATGAAGGCGAAAACCAGCGCAAGCAAGTGAACAAACGCGAACGCAATTAGTTTTTTTCTCATTACTGTTTCCCAGTCCGGAGGTTCTTTTAGGTGACGGTGTCAGCCGTCAGCCGCCGTGGTTTTTCGTCCAGTCTTCACGCAGTTTGACGAGCTCGAAAGTGGTATAAACCTTCCCGTTACAGGCGTATTTGGTCGGCGAACTAATACTGACGATCCCGCAATCCTGAACTCGCGGCGGCGCTCCGGCGATGTTAGACGTCCCGCTGCGGCCTCCCGTTCCGGACCACGGCAGCGCGGAACATCCGCAGAGTCCCCATCCCAGCATCGCACCGATCAGCCCTAATCGCCTTGGCCAATAATTAGTCATAATCCTCGTCTATTCGACTCCCTTTTTTGATGCGTTTGCACGATGTGTTCGCGGCTCGGACACAATTCGCCTCAATTTGATCACTTACAGTTCTCCCCCGGTTCAGCGCTTTGCGACGATTTCCACCGGAACCAATAAAAGCCGCGCCGTTACCGGCTGCACGTCGATGCAGTGTGAGTTTTTACCCGAATTCGCGGAAGAATACTCATATTAAGGTTACGAAGTTGTTACGGACTAATCATTAATGGATTAACTGATGAATCTCACTTACGAGGAATATGAGATGGAGGTCTCAGACGCGCCATCGACGGTCATGAATTCCTGGGGTGGGCGCGAAGTTGGTGGGGCGGGGCCATTTCTCAGGCCGTGCTCAGCGCCGCGTTGCGGTTAGGCGGTCGATCGCCGCCGGATTGTCAGCCCGGCGTTCAATCCAAACGGCGATTCTGGGCAGATGACCTGTTGCGGTGATTATAGGCGATGTCGGCCATAATACTTGATAGATGCAATTTGTTGTGGCAGATTTAGCGCCACCATGAAGATTATGAAATCTCGACAATCTTTCTTTACGGCGGCTTTTTCGGCCGCGCTGATAGGCCTGTTGTCGCTGTGCCCGACTCGAGCCAACGCGCAGGCCGCGACGGCGTCATCACCCAGCGGCTCCTTCGGCTCGGCCATCGGAGACTACTTTGCCAACTGGTTCACCCGCGTCTCGCGCATCCAGAGCGAGCAACCCCACTGGATTACGCCGATAGTGACGGTTACCCCGAGGCTCGAGGAGGAATTTCGCTACGATCAATACTGGCAGCAGCTGCCCCATGGCCAAGCCATCGATAATTTCGGTGCGGGAAAGGGTCTCGAGCTGATCCCGTGGGAGGATATCGAGGTGATTTTAGGCATTCCCGCGTGGATCGCGCACAATGGCGCGATCCAGCATCCGGAAGGGAAAGAGAAGCCCCCCAGCGACGGCTGGGCCGACGAGACCTTTCTGATCAAATACCGCTTGCTTTCCGCCAACGAGGAAAACGGCAACTACATCGTGACCGCGTTCATGGGCTTCAGCGCGCCCACCGGCGAGCACGGCAACAGCAGCCGCCACGGCGTCTTCACTCCGACGATTGCGTTTGGCAAGGGATGGGGAGATTTCGACATCCAGGGGACAGCCGGCATCTCGCTGCCCGACGGCGGCCTACAACGGTTGGGGATGCCGGTCGCCTGGAACACGACGTTCCAGTACCGGCTCTTCAAAATCCTCTGGCCCGAGTTTGAAGTGAATTACACCTGGTGGCCAAACGGCGAGCGCGAGGGGCAAACCCAGGTCTTCCTGACCCCGGGCCTGGTCGTCGGGCGCATTCCGATCCATGACCGAGTTGGCTTGACCGTAGGACTCGGCTATCAGGTCGCGGCGACCTACCATCCGGCATATAACCACAGCGTGATTTTAACCGGCCGAATCCCGTTCTGATGCTACGGAGATTTCGGCAGAACTATGACGCCGCAGGCTATTCGCCGCGGCCGCGGGATCGCTCGTCTCGATTGACACAGTGTCTCATGTGTTGGCACAACTGGGCGGCATATGAAGACCCTGAGGCCCCCGCGATCCTCGGCAGTTGCTCTTCTGGCCGCGGTGACCGCCCTGTCGTTGACCCCACTGCGGGCCAACGCGCAGAACGCGATGGCGCCATCATCCAGCCGCTCCTTCGGCTCGGCCATCGGAGACTACTTTGCCAATTGGTTTGCCCGGGTCGCGACTATCCAGAGCGAGCAGCCCCAGTGGGTTTCACCGCTAGTTACGAGCACGGCTCGGCTGAAGGAGGAGTTTCGCTACGATCAGTATTGGCAGCAATTGTCGCATGGCAAAGCCATCGATAATTTCGGCGCCGGGAAAGGCCTCGCACTGATCCCGTGGGAGAATGTCGAGGTAATTTTAGGCATTCCCGCGTGGATCGCCCACAACGGCGCGATCCAGCATCCAAAAGGGAAAGAGAAGCTCCTCAGCGACGGTTGGGCCGACGAAAGCTTTCTCATCAAATATCGCTTGCTTTCCGCCAATGAAGGGAATGGCAATTACATCGTGACCGCATTCATGGGCTTCAGCGCGCCTACCGGTGACGACGGCAACAGCAGCCGCCACGGCGTTTTTACCCCTACAATCGCGTTTGGCAAGGGTTGGGGCGACTTCGACATCCAGGGCACGGCCGGCATCTCGCTGCCCGACGGCGGCTCACAACGGTTGGGGATGCCAGTCGCCTGGAACACGGCGTTCCAGTACCGGCTCTTCAAAATCTTCTGGCCCGACATCGAAGTGAATTACACCTGGTGGCCAAATGGAGAGCGCGAGGGACAAACTCAGATTTTCCTCACACCCGGCCTGGTCGTCGGACGCCTGCCAATTCATAACCGGATAGATTTGACGTTGGGCGCCGGTTATCAGGTCGCCGTGACCAATCATCCCGGCTACAATCACAGCGTGGTTTTCTCCGGACGCGTGCCCTTCTGACACGATCCCGATTTCGAGACCGTCACCGACTTGGAGACTGCTTAAGCCTCCCGATCTAAATCGGCTATCAGGTTTGCGCGTGAAGGGATAATTTCTCGTAACCTCGGACTCGCGCGGTCAATCCTCTCCTGCCGTCCAACAGCGGCATCGCGGCTTCGATTCGCGGATCGTGCGAAACGATCACGGCCTGCGAATGAAGTGTGCTAAGCAGGAGCAGCCACGATTCATCCATTTTTCATGGCGTGCCGGGACGCGCTCGATTATCTCGCGGCCGGTGCGTGAGCCTATCTCTGATCTTGCGGAGGAGTCCCGCGATGCCCAAGGCGCCGACCGATTATCAAGCCCGCTACCCGGTCGATTTTGGTGACATTGACCCGGCCGTCCGTCAGACAGTCGTGCAACTCTACGCCGCCGACGGCGGTAAATCGCGCGGCTTGCTCTATCTGCCGCCACGCGATGCGCCGCGCACCGTCGTGATAGTGGCTCATCCGCGCGCCGACATGGCGCAGCACTATTCAATCCCGTACTGGGTCGAGGCCGGCTTCGCCGCCTTCGCGCTCAACACGCGCTATCTGAACAACGACTCGACGATGCTGCATGAGAATCTGCTGCTCGACGTCGCCGCAGCCATTCGCTATCTGCGGGATGAGGCAGGTTTCGCGCAGATCGTGATGCTCGGTAATTCAGGTGGCGGGTCGCTGTTTGCCTATTACGACGCCGAGGCGCGCAGGCCTGTCGGTGAGCGCGTCGCGGCGCCCCCCGGCGGCGGCCCACCGGATCTGAATCAGTTCGAGTTCCCGCTGGCCGACGGCATTATCATCCTCGCGGCTCATCCGGGCCAGGGCAAGATCCTGACCGCGATGCTCGACCCGGCCGTGGTTGACGAAACCGATCCCTTCGCGACCGATCCCGACCTGGATATGTACGACGTGCGCAACGGCTTCGCGCTCCCCCCCGCGCTTAGCCACTACGCACTCGATTGGCTGAAGCGCTATCGCGCCGCGCAGGTCGCGCGCGTCGCGCGGCTCGACGCGATCGCTCGCCGCCATATCGAAGAGTCGCGCGGCGCCCGCGTGACCGCGCGGGCCGCGGATTTCGCGCAAGCCGCGCCGGAGCTGCGCAACTTCATGCAGCGGCGGATGATGGCGCCACGCATCATGATCGTGTATCGCACGCTCGCGAACCCCAACTATCACGACCTCGCGCTCGAGCCATCGGAGCGCGTGCTGGGTTCGATCTTCGCGGCGCGTCCGGACCTGTTCAATTATCACGCCGTTGGTCTCAGCCGGGTGGTCACGCCCGAGGCTTGGCTTTCGACGTGGTCGGGAAATAGTTCTTTCGCGAATCTGGCGCGCAATCTGCCGCGAATAACGATGCCGACACTGCTGGTCGGCGGGATGGCCGATCAGGACATCTTTCCGTCAGACGTGCAGACGGCGTACGAGCAGTCCGGGGCGAGCGACAAGCGCATCGAGTTCATCGAGGGGGCGGATCACTTCATGCGCGCCGGCGGCCTCAAAGCGCATCTCGGCGATCCGCGCCCACGCCTGATGAAATTGCTGACGGCCTGGACGGACGAGCGCTTCGCGCCCTAGGCTGCTTCGCCTGTTCGCGGACTCGCGATCTTTTCCGGCTCCGGCGTTCGTGCTTAGTTACCGTAGCGGCTTAGGAACGGATAAACGGGACGGAGCCACCCTAGCTCAGTTGGTAGAGCAGCTGATTCGTAATCAGCAGGTCGCCGGTTCGAATCCGGCGGGTGGCTCCAGAAAACTCAAGAAAATCAATAACTTATGACGATAGGCGATCCGTTGGATTGGCCATCGTCATTCTGTGTCACCACTGTGTCACCATCCGGTTGGGAGTTCGGCTCTTGGGCTAACACAGGCGCGCGCGCAGCCGATCCAAGGCTGCCAGGCAATCAGAATAGAGAGCCTGAACGTCTCCGTTGGGGAGCATTTGAACTAGGTCGGGTCTCCGGACGAGATCACGGACCGTGATCGAGTCTCTGGTCGGAGGCGCGAGTCGCTTCTGCAGTGTTTTCCGAGCGGCCTTTTCGTCCGTACCGCGGCTGCTCTCTCGATACTCCTGCCCATTTCTGGAATAGGCGATCCACCAGATTCGTCCCCGTCGAAAGATTCTGCCTTCACCGCGCATGGTTGCAGCAATACCACACGACAGCGCTAGGTCGGCTTCGCGCGATCCCGTTGACGGTCGACTGGCATCCAGAAGTGATGGCTGGAAATACGCATCCTGTTTCGTAGATAAAAGCGATGAGCGTCGAACCGCTGCACCCCAGAATCAAGACTCAGTGCTTGGCATCCATGAGACCTGGCGAAGTCCAGCAACCAGGCGAACAATCGTTGCCCATAGCCCCTAGACCGCTCATCAGGCTTCGTAACAAGATCGTCTACATACATGAATCGGCCGTTGTCCAGATTCTCCATGACACGGAACCCTGCCACCGCCTTCACGTCGCCGTGCTCTGTGACACACGCCAATCGAAAGCCCTCCCTCTCAAGGCGTCTCACCGTCTCGACAAGCTCCGACTCTCGGATCTGAGTCCTCAACTCATTCAAAACGGGAAAGCATCGCTGAATCTCTTCATCCGAGCGAACGAGACCGATGTCTTCAATGTCTTGAGCTCTTCTCTTCATGTCCAAGTCCTCAGAGACCAAGTCGGATTCTAACGAACCGTATTCCCACTGATTACCACCCGCAACCGAGCGTTCTCTCGTACATGCGAGATCTCTCTGAACGTCTCGCGCTCGAAACAGGTGGCACAGAATCTGCTCAATCACTGAAGCCAGCGAGCACGAATTTCACAACAAGTGCTCGACCGCTAGCAACGAGGCGTCAGTATGGAAGGCAGCGCCTATCTTCGAGCACGGCAGGAATGGGACGAGCGTTACGCTGATCTGGTTCTCGGCAAACGTAACTGGCAGATCACCGCCGCCGGCATGATGGCGATCACGCTGGTGCTGGCTTTCGGGATGGTCTGGGTCAGCACGCGAAGCAAGTTCGTTCCATACGTCGTCGAAGTCGACAAGCTCGGCTACGCGATCGGTGCGCCGAGCGCGCTCACCGAGAACACCACGCGGATCAGCACTGACCGGATGGTGCGGTACGAGCTCGCGGCTTTCATCCGCAATGTTCGCGAGGTGATCACCGATCCGGCAGCCGAGCACCAGCTGATCGGCCAGGTTTATAGCCGCGCTCGCGGACCGGCTTACAAGTTTCTCGAGAACTACTATCACGAGAACGACCTCGAACATGATCCGTTCAAGGTCGCTCAGCGCCAATCCGTCACCGTCCAGATCGATTCGATCCTGCCTTTGTCGAAAGCGACGTGGCAGGTGCGATGGACCGAGGAAGCATCAGGCCTCGACGGCTCGCCGGTCGCCACGACTCATTGGGAAGCGGCGCTCGACACCTCGATCATTTCGGCAACCTCGGACTCCTCGATCCTGGAGAATCCGCTCGGCTTCTATGTCACGCAGCTCAATTGGACCGAGCAGCGGAGTTAGGAGGCGATCACCATGAAGTTCATCGGCAAATTTGGTTTCATCGCGCTCTCGCTGACGCTCTGCGCCTGTTCAACGAAGCAAGCACCACCACCGCCGCTGACGCTGGTCACGAAGGCCGTACCACCTCCCGAGCCGGAGCCCGCACCGCTCACCGGCGCTCAGCTACTCGCACAACAGCCCCAAGAGGTTCAGGAGGCGGTCAAGCAACATCAGCAGGACGGCGCGTGGCAGGTCTATAAGACGCCGCGCCGCGAACTCTACCCGTACAATGAAGGACAAGAGCCTGCGGTTGACTGTGCTCCATTGCGAACGACCGACATCCAGCTTGAGCCGGGCGAGACGATCACAGACGTCGCCAGCGGCGACAGTGAACGCTGGCTCGTAACGCCAGCTTCATCAGGCGATCCGCGCAACCCGACTCCGCACCTTGCGATCAAACCCACCGCCGCGGGCATCAGCACCAATCTGACGATCTACACCACGAAGCACATTTACCACCTGATGCTGCGCTCACGCGCAGGGCACGAAATTCAGGAGGTCGACTTTTACTATCCGGAAGATCTCGAACATGCGATGCAGAATGCCGACCACACAGCCGCCGAGGCGCGTGACCCTCAATCGCAACCGGACGGAGTGGTCGCTTCTCTGGCTTCACTCGATCCGGGCGCGCTCAATTTTTCGTACGCGGTTTCTGGACCAAAGCTGCCGTGGAAACCGGTCCGAGCATTCGACGACGGCACGCATATCTACATCCAGATGCCCGCGACTACAAAGTCGAACGAAGCTCCGGCCCTGTTGGTCGCCGCAGGTGACGGCAGCGAGATGGTGAACTATCGCGTCAGGGGCGACTACTACGTCGTCGACAAACTTTTCGACCAGGCGGTGCTGGTTTCGGGCGTCGGCCGCGAGCAGGACCGCGTCAGCATCCGATACACCGGCGCGGCGAGGTGAATCATGGCCACGGCAACGGCAATTGGACCGACCGGCCCGCGCGTTCACCAACCGCGCGGAGGCGGCGCACGACTGACTCGCACTCTGGTTATCGTCGCCGGCGTGGCAATCGCAACAGCAATGTTCGTGATGATCGTCGCGCTGCATTCGGACTGGCCAGATTCCAGCCAGACAGTTCGAAGCGACGATGCATCAACCGTGACATCCAACGAGGAACGCGCTGCGATCGCGGAACTAGAAGCGAAGGCCAGGAATCCGAAACCGCTGGAAATAAAGTCTGTTCCACTTCCGCCTCCCTCGCCCACGCTCACTACACAGGCTCCTGCCGTTCCACTGCCAGCGCGTCCACCGAGCAGGCTGGCCGAGTTGCGGGAGGAGGAATATGTGAAGGCGCTCTCCGCGCCGCCGATGGTCGAAGCGTTTCACCACGGCGAGACGCTGGAAGTTCCAAGCGTCGCCAGTCAGGCAGGGACAACCAGGCCGTACCATCTGACGATCACGCCATCTGGCCAGAGCAACGGCACCGGTGCGATCGCGAGCGTCAAACCGGCGGAGTCTCCTTTTCTGATCACAGCAGGCAGCGTTATTCCGGCGGTGCTGATTAGCGGCATCAACTCGGAACTGCCCGGACCAATTCTGGCGCAAGTCCGGGAGAACGTCTTCGACAGCGCATCCGGACGATGGGTTCTGATTCCTCAAGGCTCCAAGATCATCGGCTCGTACCAGACCAACGCAGCGTATGGACAGGAGCGCGCCCAGATCGAATGGAAGCGGGTGATCTTCCCGAACTCGTCGAGCATGGACATCCCGGACATGCCGGGGGCCGACCAGGCGGGCTACGCGGGGTTTAGCGATGAGGTCAACAACCACTACCTGAAGACCTTCAGCACCGCGCCACTCATTTCAGTCATCAGCGCAGGCCAGATGGTTGGACAGATGGGAGCGTTCGGCGGAGGTACCGGTTTCTCTGGCCCGTACGGGTACGGCTACTCGACGCCAAACCAAATTTCACTGCTCAGTGAGATGGGCGGCGCGGCGGCCAGTCAGCAACTCGGACAAGTCGCGCAGAGCAGTCTTCAGCGCGGAATGAACATCCCGCCAACGTTGGAGATACGACCGGGCTATCAGTTCAACGTGATGGTCACGAACGACCTCATACTGCCAGGGCCTTACCGGAACTGAGGCGGAGGGCAGCAAAGTGGAAAGCGGAGCCGAACAGAAGACGCTCACTTCAAGCTATCTCAGGCTGACGATAGGCGGGCACCTCAAGAAAGAGATCGACGCGTACGTCGAATACGCCGTTAAGGTCGGGGGTCAGGAGATCGATCCCGCGGAGGTGGCGCAGTTGATGCTGTGGCACTTCCTCGAGACCAACGAGGAATTCAGCGCGTGGCGCAAGACGCGCATCTACGAGAACTCTCAACGACTGACACAAAGGAGCTGGAGAGATGAAGCTCAGACTCAAAGACAAGGATTTACCTCCCGTACAGTTACGGCTCACTTTGCCCGGCAGCCTCAAGGCGTCGCTGGACGAATACGTCGGCTATTTGCACGACAGCTTGCATCGGGAGACTGACGCCAAGGAAGTCGCGATCGAGATGCTGAAGCATTTCGTTGATAGCGACCGTGATTTCAGGGGCTGGCGCAGTAGGCGGGAAGGAGGCGGCGAGCGGTTGGCGGGTAGGGAGGAGAAGAATGGGGCGGCAGGGGCGATGCGGTCGTAGGGCAAGATAAAGGTTTTACCGTACTGTGGACGCCTTTCGTCAGATTCTCTTTCTTCGGCGCGGGATTTCTTCCCCGTACCGCATCGCCGTGCCCCGTACTCGAACAATCGGCAAGCGAGCACTGTTTCCGGTCATCCTCTGCGCGGGAATCGCAGTACCAGTTTTAAGCTTCGAGCTTCTGGGATTGAAGATCGGTCTCACAGACAGCGCGTGCCCGCCAGGGATCTATCGGATGGTTAAACGCGCACCGTCGCGCGGCGATTTGGTGCTGGCGTGTCTGCCAGACGCGATCGCACAGCTCGGCATCGCACGCGGCTATCTCTTACGCGGACGCGGTTGCGGCGACGGCATCGAGCCGGTCGGCAAACGACTCAGTGCGCTCCCCGGAGACTCTGTTGAAATCGTGCCCGATTACATTGCGGTCAACGGCCAACATCTGGAGCATTCGGCGACGCTTTCGCGCGACCGCAGCGGTCGATCAGTGAAGCACGTCGCGTGGGGTCGCTACACCGTGCCGACAAATCAGGTGTGGTTGTTCGGAACTAAGGACGCGCGAAGCTGGGACTCTCGTTACTTCGGGCCGGTGCCGGCAAGCTCGGTTCGAGCCGCGCTGGAGCCGGTTCTCACGTGGTGAGTTATGGCGGACGGACTGCACACCAGAGAGCAGGGACTTAGAGTCCATCATCTCGCGAATCTCGGCGGGCTGGTCGCGATTGCGGGGCTGGACCGTGAGCCGCCCGACCTGTTGCTCGGTGGATTACTTGAACTCGCAGCACGTCTGCCCGACCTTCCTGCTACACGGCGCGCCGCGATCGCTTCAGCCGGGCGCGTGAAGCTCGATACTCGCGCGACTTCGAAGCGCGCCTGGAAATCCTGGAGCCGATCCAAGGAGCTGCACAGTCTGACGCTTTCGAGCGAACACCTCCGGCGCATTGTCGGCGCGCTGGGCGGCGAAGAGCCACGCGACTCCGCTGAACTTCCGCGAATGATGCTGCGGCTTCTGGGCGAGGAAACGTCATATGAGTGATTTGCTGCGGCGCGACCTCGGTATGCAACCGCGCCCTCCACGCCGGCGCGGCAAACGGCATCGCACGAGGCGATGGTGGCTCGCCGTCGCGAAGCGACAAGGTCGAGCAACCCAGTCTCGGCGTATGAACACTCGACTTGGACGACGGGGCGCGGGCTTAAAACGCGAGCCTCGCGCCTTCATGCAGCGAAGCGTGATCAAGGTTTCGTACGCGCGCAACGCGAGGTCGGCATCGTGGGCTGCGCACGGACGCTATCTCGCGCGGGAAGGCGCGCAGCGCGAGGACGCGAAGGGACTCGGCTTCGATTCGACTCGCGACGACATTAACCTTTCCCAGCTTCTGGCGGGTTGGCAGAATGCGGGCGACCCGCGGCTGTTTCGGATCATCGTCTCGCCTGAGAACGGCGCCGTAATGGATCTCAAAGAGCATGCGCGCGAGCTGGTCGCCCAGATGGAACGCGATCTCGGAACGCGCCTTGAGTGGGCGGCCATCGATCACCACGACACTGACAACCCGCACGTCCACATTCTGATTCGCGGCATCACCGAAGCGGGCAACGCGCTTTCGATCGACCGCGGATACATCAAGTCGGGGATCCGGGACAGGAGCCAGGAGATCGCGAGCCTGCAAGTTGGGTCTCAGGGTAGAGCGCGACATTCTGGAATCGAGAAGGCAGGCTGTCACGCGCGATCAGTTCACGGAAATAGATCGAGCGCTGATCGGACGATCTGACACACGGAACATCGTCACGTTCAATGATACGCCGCGCCGGAACGAAGGAGCGCGCGAACGTGAAGCTCAAAACGTAGCCAGACTCGGCTTCCTTGAGAGCATGGGACTCGCGCGTCAACTCAATCAACTTTCTTGGCAGATCTCACCCGACTTGGAACAGACGCTGCGCCAGCACCAGCTTTCGATCGACATCATCAAAACCAGGGCGCGGCACCTCGATCAGATTCATGACCGGCAGGCGCCGCTTCAGGTCACGGAACTGAAACCGGGCGAACAGATGACCGGCCGGGTGATCGGGGCCGGCCTCGAGAACGAGACGACCGACCGTCGCTACCTGATGATCGAAGGCAACGACGGCAAACTCCATTACATCCGTCAGACCCCAGCAATCGAAAAGGCGCGTGGAGAGGATCGGCTGAGAGTCGGCGAAACCGTAACCGCCAGCGGCAGGGAATTCGAGAAGAACGGACGAAAGGTCTCCTACGTCCAGGTTGCCGAGCACGGAAAAGGACGAACACGATGATGACCCGTCAGTCGCTACCATACAGGACACCAGTTTTCAGCACCGTAGCCGACCAGGACGTGCGCCTCGCCGCGATGGCCGCAGTCGCCTTCACTGTGGCGTTCTCGCTCGCGATCGCAACCCAACACGTTGCCGCGCTACTCGGACATTCCGCAGTGTTGGGCGCACCGCTCCTCAGCTTGCCTCTTGTCGGATCTCTATACCGGCCGTGGGGCATTCTGATCTGGGCGTGGGAATGGCAACACGTCGCCGCTGCCAAGCCGATGCTAAGCGCAGGAATGCGCATATTCGAATACCCAACCTTGATCGTCACAGCCCTGGCGATGATCGCCGTTCACTTGACCCGGCGCGTCGGGGCGCGAGCCAACGATTTGCACGGTTCAGCGCACTGGGCTGGCGGGAAGGAGATCAGCGCTACTGGACTACTCGACGCAGGTAGCGGCGTCTACGTTGGCGCGTGGCGAAATGGAAGGAAGACCTATTATCTCCGCGATTCGGGACCATGCCACGTACTCGCCTTTGCGCCGACGCGTACCGGCAAAGGCGTGGGACTTGTAATCCCGACCCTGCTCAGTTGGCCCCACAGTGCCGTTGTCCACGACATCAAGGGAGAAAATTGGAAGCTTACGGCGGGCTGGCGACAGAAAGGCCTTGGCAACCTCTGTCTGCGATTCGATCCGACGTGTACTGACAGTACCGCAGCCCGGTACAACCCTCTCGCTGAAATCCGACTTGGCGCCGAAGAGGTCAAGGACGCCCAGAACATCGCTGACATGCTGATCGATCCGGCCGGCAACGCCCCCCGCGATCATTGGGACCTGACCGCGCACGATCTCCTCACCGGCGTGATCCTTCACGTGGTTCACGCCGAGCCCGACAAGACACTCGCTGGATGTCTGAAATTCCTAAACCCGCCGGATCGAGATCAGGAGAAGGCAATCCAGGCCATGATCGATACTTCACACGGCCGCGAAATCACCCATGCCGTGATCGCCGGAACGGCACAGGCGGTGCTCAGCAAAAGCCCCAACGAACGCACTTCGGTCCTCAGCACGGCGACCCGTTGCCTCACCTTGTATCGAGATCCGATCGTCGCCGCGAATACCTCTGCGTCGGACTTTTCCATCGCCGATCTTAAGCATCACGATCGGCCCGTGAGCCTCTATCTCACAGTGCCGCCGTCCGACCTTACGCGGACGCGACCGTTGATGCGCCTTCTGCTCTCGCAACTCGGAGCACAGCTCACTGAGAGCATATCTTCAGACGATCACGTAGCGCCGACGCGGCGCCTATTGCTGATGCTGGACGAATTTCCAGCGCTCGGACGGCTCGACTTCTTCCAGAGCTCGCTCTCGTACGCCGCCGGCTACGGAATCAAAGCCTACCTGGTTGCCCAAGACCTGAGCCAGCTTTACGCCGCTTACAGCCACGACGAATCCATCGTTTCGAATTGCGCGGTTCGCGTCGCATACGCGCCCAACAAGATTGAAACCGCGCGACTGATTTCCGAGATGGCGGGCACGGCAACGGTACGCCACCTGCACCGCAGCTATTCGGACAGTCGGACCACGGTCTCAGAACCCTCGATGCAGCGGCCGTTGATCACGCCAGACGAGACGATGCGATTGCCCGAGGATGCGGTATTGATCTTCGCTCCCGGAAGTCCCCCGATCTACGGAAGCAAGATTCGTTACTACCTTGACCGAGAATTCTCGGCGCGCGCGAAGGTCGCTCCTCCACAACACTCGGATCGAGTCGGCGCCGGCCGCGAATGGCAGACGCCCGTTTCGATAACGAACCATCAGAACCAAAACACAAATCAAGAGACTGGCCAGCAGTTGGCCGCCGAGCCGGAGCGCGAACAAACGCTCAGGGATTCGAGCAAGGAGTGGTTATTCAAGTGAGAAACAATGCGCGTGAAGTCTCCTGCTATTTGAGCATCGAGGAAGCCGCCCGCTTCAAAGACGCGGCCTCCGGATGCAAAATCTCACTGTCTCGCTACCTCCGGCAGTGCCTCCTCGACTACGAGCGTCTCAGCGGCAACGATACCCGAGCACCAAGCGGATTCGCGTTAATCGAGATGGAGCAGCGGCTCGCGCACAGCATCGAAGTGCAGAGCCGGCGGCTCAATTCGCTTTACCACGAGTCGCATGTCTTGTTCGCGATGGTCGACAGGCTCGCGTTCGTTTCATTGGTACACCTGCCAGAAATTCCTGCGGGACTGCGCGAAACTGCACTGACAGCCGGAACCCGCCTTTACAACAACTGGCGTCACGCCGTCATGGAACTGACCGAGAATGGCACCGAAACCGATTCTCTGACGACCCAACCCTCCGACGAGGCGACCGACCAGCCAAGCGACCAAGAGGAGAATGGTGATGAGATTGGCAGCGATTCAATCGACGCGGCTGGATGAGCGGCTTCGGCGCGAGCTTGGTGCGAGCGTGCTGGCGGCTCTCGACGACCCAGACGTGATCGAGATCATCCTCAATCCGGACGGCACTCTCTGGCTTGAATCTCACGGCGGAGGAATGCGGCCCGCTGGAACACAGATGAACGCGGTTCAGGCGGAACGGCTGATCGGAACCGTAGCATTCGCCCTCAACACCGTCGCGAACGATCAGCGTCCAGTCATCGAATGCGAGCTACCGCTGGACGGAAGCCGCTTCACCGGTTGGTTGCCACCCGTCGTTAGCTCGCCGTCATTCGTAATCCGAAAACACGCTCGACTCATCTACACGCTAGACGACTACCTCGCCCACGACATCATCGATGCCAACCAGGCCGAACAGTTTCGAAGCGCCGTGGCCAGACGCGAGAACATCGTGCTGGCCGGCGGAACCGGTTCCGGCAAGACGACGCTGGCGAATGCTCTGCTTCACGAGATGGTCCGCCTCGGAAGTTTTAACGAGCGCTTCATCATCATCGAGGACACTCTCGAACTTCACTGCGACGCGCCGAACGTGATGCAACTTCATACGACCGTCGCCGCAGACCTCACCTTCCTTACACGCACTACAATGCGAGCGCGTCCCGACCGCATAATCATCGGTGAAGTTCGCGGCGGAGAAGCGCTGGCTCTGCTCAAAGCATGGAATACCGGACACCCCGGCGGCGTGACTACGGTGCACGCCAATAGCGCAGCAGCCGCACTCACTCGACTGGGCAGTCTCGTTCAAGAGGCGGGAGTACCGCCCCAGCCAGATCTGATCTCACAGACCGTCAATGTTTTGGCTTTTATTACCCGCACGCCCACGGGGCGGCGCGTGATGGAGATGGTTCGCGTTGAGGGCTACGATCCCGCGTTCGGTTTCAAAATCAGTTCGATAGGAGGCCGTCATGAAGTCGATCATCAATAGGATTCTCTCCTGGAGCGACCAGTGGTTCAGCAAACTAAGCTACGCGGTTGCCGTGGCAACGATTCTGTGGCCAGCGAAAGCGCTCGCAACCACCGGAGTCGGGACTCTGCCGTGGGATGCGCCGCTCGCGACGATTCAGGGAGACCTGCAGGGCACCGTCGCCCACGCCGCGACAACAATTGCCGTCATCGGCTGCGGGCTTACCTGGACCTTTAGCGAGCACGGCACGGGCGCGCGGAAAATGCCTGCCGTAGCTCTTGGCGGGGCGGCGGCGCTCGGAGCAACTCAATTGATGACGGCGCTGTTTCCATTCGCGCCGGCACTCTTTTAGTCAGCCGACTCGATCAAGTGCAGCGATGGACACCGAGGTTCAACGAACGCTGATCCACCAAGCGCTCACGCGGCCGGTGTTGCTCGGAGGCGCCGAACGGCGGCTTGCGATCCTGAACTGGCTGATAGTCGCGGCGCTGATTTTCGGCGTCGGTCTACATCTATACACGGTCACGATCGCCACGATCTTGGGCACCGCGGGTCACTGGGCGCTTCGACAGGCAGCCAAGTTCGATGCGCAACTGAGCGAGGTTTATATCCGGCACCTCCATTACCAACGGTACTATCCGCCTCGTGCCGCGATCACTGCCCCACCAGCGCCCGTTCATCCGGCAGTGCCGAGGCTTCGGACGTACTAGAGGACAGCAGTGATGTTCAAAGAGTTCAGAAACCTTCAGCGCAAGTCAGACCGCCTCGGAGGTTTTGCAGACCTCCTCAACTACGCGGCGCTCATCGATCCTGGCATAGCTCTATTGAAGGACGGCTCGCTCCTGGCCGGCTGGCGCTACGGCGGTCCTGACTTGAACTCCGCAAGTCCCGAGGAAATGACGGCTCTCGTTCATCAGGTCAATGCCGGTCTCGCGCGGTCGGGCGACGGCTGGATGATGAACGTCGATCTCATCCGCAAACCGAGTATCGGCTATCCAGAGGCCGGACCTTTCCCAGACCCCATTACGGCGCTGATCGATCACGAGCGCCGGCTTCACTATACGGAGGAAGGCCAGCACTTCGAGAGTCGCTTCGCGTTAACTCTCACCTGGACGCCACCCACCGAGATGCAGTCGCGAGCCGCTGGCTTGTTCTTCCAAGGTCGCAGAGCAACCGATTGGGAGGAGACGCTCGATTTCTTCAGGCGCAGCCTCACGGAAAATGAGGACGCCCTGAGCGCCAGACTCCTCATGCAACGCATGGACGACGTTACGCTCCTCTCACACCTGAACTCCTGCATCACCGCACGCCACGATCCCATCAGACCGCCTGACGAGGGTAACTTCCTAGACGTTCTACTCGGCAATCACGAATTCCATGCTGGCTTTCAGCCCATGCTGGATGACCTTCACATTCGCCTGATTGGCCTGACTGGCCTTCCACTTCACTCCTGGCCCGAAGTGACCTCATTCCTGGATGAGCTTGCGATTGCGTACCGGTGGTCGACGCGGTTCATCTTCCTTGACCCGGCCGAGGCCGAACGGGCTCTTCGCATCCAGCGACGCAACTGGTTCCAGAAGCGTCATGGGCTGTCCGGCATGATCAAACAAGTGTTCAGCAACGGCGCGTCGCAGAGCTTCGAGAACAAAGATGCGTTGGCTATGGCTGAAGACGCGGACGATGCGCTTGCCGAGGCGAGTTCGAGTCGGGTCCGCTTTGGTTACTACACGAGCACCATCATCCTGATGGACGAGAATCGTCTGACAGCCGAGTCCAACGCGAGAGAGATCGCGAAGCAACTACAGCATCATGGTTTTCCCGCTGTCATCGAGCACGTCAACGCGAACGAGGCGTATCTTGGCTCGCTTCCGGGCCACGGCTATCGGAACGTTCGGCGCCCGCTGATCCACACGCGGAACCTCGCCGACCTCATGCCGACTACCAATGTGTGGCCTGGGGAGGAGGTCAATCCCTGTCCGTTCTATCCGGAAAACAGCCCGCCGCTGTGCTACGCCGCGACGACTGGCGGAACGCCTTTTCGACTGAACCTACATGTTGGCGACGTCGGCCATACCCTGATCTTTGGTCCGACTGGTTCCGGCAAATCGACGCTACTGGGCCTGCTAATCGCACAGTTCTTCCGCTACCCGAACGCGCAAGTCTTCTGTTTCGACAAGGGCATGTCGGCATTCGTGCTGACCGAAGCCGCCGGAGGCGATCACTACGATCTCGGAGAAAGCGAAATCTCTTTCTGTCCGCTTGCGAATGTAAACGACGACAACGAGCGGATGTGGGCGCAGGACTGGCTCGAAACTCTGCTCAATTTGCAGGGCGTGACCCTCCTTCCGCAGCATCGGAAAGCCATCTGGCGTGCCCTCCAGCTATTGGGCGACAGCGGATCTGACGCCCGGACCATTACCGACCTGGTTCGACTGCTTCAAGATCAAACGCTACGCGACGGACTTGACTTCTATTCTCTTCACGGCCCGATGGGCCGTTTCCTGGACGCCGACAAAGACGCTCTGCGAGACAGTCGATTCCAGACGTTCGAGATCGAAGCCCTCATGGCGATGGGCGAGAAAGTCCTGCTACCCGTCCTGACGTATCTCTTTCACCGCATAGATCAGCGCTTGGACGGAAGACCGACGCTTATCGTGCTGGACGAAGCGTGGGTGATGCTCGCCAACGGGGCGTTTGGAGCGAAGATCGAGGACTGGTTGAGAACGCTGCGCAAGAAAAACGCCGCCGTCGTGCTCTCTACCCAAAGTCTGGTTGAAGTCGCCAACTCCCCGCAGCGCGACGTGATTCTCGAGTCGTGTCCAACGAAGATTCTGCTACCCAATCCCGAAGCGCAGAATCCGATCACTGCCGATCTCTATCGCAAATTCGGTCTGACCAGTAGGCAGATCAAAATGCTGTCGCTGGCCGTACCTAAGCGCCAGTACTACTACCTTTCGTCTGCCGGGCGGCGCCTTTTCGATCTGGCGCTCGAAGAAGCCACTTTGGCCTTTATCGGTTCGGGATCGAAGCGGGACATCCTTAAGGCGCGTCGAATGATCGCCAAACGAGGGAACCGATGGGCGATAGAATGGCTTCGCATCAGAGGATTGGATGACTGGGCGGAATACATCGGCAGACTCCGCGGTCGAGTCGAAGCGTCCGAGAGGGCCTCGTTCAGCACTAGTCGCGTGCCGCCGCTCTACACCAATGGCACGGCAAAACAAGCGGAGATAAATCAATGAAGGGGAAAAGATTCTTCGAATTCTCATCGACGATCTTGGTCGCCATCGGTTGGCTGTTGTTCGCTTGCGACCCCGCGCACGCTCTGTTCGGCGCCGGCGACGTAGTGTTCGATCCGACGATGTACGCGAGCCAGCTTCAGCAGCTTCAGCAAGAGACTCAAACCGTCCGCACCGAAGCGCAGCAGCTTCAGTACATGATCCAGAACACCACCGGCGGATACGCCGGGGTGTGGCAGTCGAGTCAGTCTATGCTTGACGAGCTGGACGGAATCATTCAGCAGGAGGGCGGACTATCTTACACGCTCAGTAATCTTCAATCGCAATTCCAGCAACAGTTTCCCGGTTACAGCGTGCCATCCAATCCGGACCAGCAGGAAGCGAAGAATATCGCCACCACGTTGAACACACTCAACGGGACTCTGGCGGCGGCCCAGTCGCAAGCGCAAAATTTCGCTAACGAGCAGGCGCAATTCGGCGAGCTCGAAGGCATGAACAAGACCGCCGTGGGAAATTTGCAGGCAATCCAGGTGGGCAACGAAATCGCCTTGCAGCAGGCGCAGCAGATTCAGATGCTGAGGCAGCTGGTCGTCGCTATGATCAACGCGCAGAACGTCGTTGCCGCCAATGCGCTAAATCGTGCCGCAGCCGAAGACGCCAGCACCCAACAATGGCTCAGCGCGGGGCCTTTGGTCCCGTCCTCTGCGGGAGTCGCGAATCCACTCCCGATTCGTCCACTAACCGTTGGAGGGCCATAGTGAAAAGACTCGCGCAGATCATCTTCCTCGGATGGTTGCTAATGCCCTCGTTGATGGCAGCTTGTCACAAGAATGACAGCCAAGCCGACGGCTCGCTCTCCGCGCTCGCCTCGCCGCAGACGGCTGACAACTATGGATATCCATACTGGAATGACCAGTTCCAGCGAAAAACCGACCTTTGGCAGAAGGCGCTGACCTTTTGTGATCAACCGGATCACAAGTTCTATACAAATTGCCAGCCGGTTCTCGCCGTAGACGCACCCCGAGTCCCATTTTCGACAGGTCCGGAGCATCCTCTCGGAATTCCGGGGTTCGGCCCTACGGCTGAACCGCAGGCCACACACTAGGTGCCATCGTGACAAACCTCGACAATATCGCCCAAACCTTCCAATGGGCCGGGCAACGATACATGGCGATCATGCAGCCGTTCGCCGAAAAGATCTTTTTCGGCCTCGTCCTTATCGAGATCATCATCACATGTGTCCATTTTCTTGCAGATCAAGAAGAGCCGATGAGGCTGCTTGCCGAGTTCCTGAAGAAGGCGCTCGCCTTCGGGTTCCTCTATGCACTGATCGTGAACGCGCCCTTTTGGTTTAGCGCCATACTTCAGGGTTTTGCGCAGATCGGAGGACAGGCAGCCGGAATACCGGGCTTGGATCCAAGCGGAGTCTTCGAGAATGGACTTGCCCTTTTCCAAACGATCTACCGAGGCTTCGCGAGCCTTGGCTGGTTTCATATGACGATGGCTGCACTCATCGCCTTGATTGCGGGCCTTATAATGTTCCTCTCATTCGCGCTGATTGCCGGTCAGATGGTGCTGGCTGTTTCTGAGGCTTACGTCGGCATAGGAGGCGGTGTCCTCCTTCTCGGTTTCAGTGGCTCCCGATGGACGATTAAATTCGCCGAGGGCTTTCTCGGATGGCTTCTCGGAGTGGCGGTGAAGCTCTTCTTTCTCTATTTGTTGGTTGGCGTTGGGCTCACGATCACGGCTGGTTGGAACGCTGCCCTTACGGGTTGGACGACAGCAGACCCTACTCTTCCACTTACCATCGCTGGCGGGGCGCTGATCTTCCTCCTCCTCGCATGGACAATTCCGAACACTGCGGCTTCGGTGGTTGGCGGCGCCGTATCTCTCAATCTGAGCCACGCGTTCGAAGCGGCGACGGCTGGTTATGGCTTAGGCCGAATTGCGACGAGCCAGAAAGCCGCAGCGGCTGAATCTGGCGCACCAGCGCAAGCTGGCAATTCCCTCGGTGCAAGCCTCGAAGCCGGTGATAGAGCCGCAACGAACGGCGCTCACTCGGCGTCAACCCATCCGACGGTGCAGTTGCAGCGCTCGGCCAGTCCATCCAGTCCGACGAGAAATCAAACGGCGGGCGCGGGTCGCAGTTCGGCTACTCAATTGGCTAAGAACACCGCTCGAACCGCTCTATTTTGAGAACCGAAGGATCGTCCAGAATTGCGACCCCAGTTACTGGTGTAAAATCGCGGCTGGGCAGCCAGCGCTTCGCTACCGAAGGCCCAAAACCTTCGCAACGAGGATATCCAAATAATCGGTAGCTTCGAGGTCGCCCCGAAGCGACAGTAGAGTAATCCTAGCCTCTCCAAATTCTAGTCCCTTCAGAGATACTGATATCTGATCCAGTCGCGCACGCCACCCAACGACCGATGGACTGCCCCACCAAGTACGCAATACTTCGAGGCTTCCAGGCACCCGTTGCCACAACGGTTTCATGATGTGAACCGACTCCTCAGCAAATTCAGCTTCTGCCCGATCGTTGCCGTGAAAGCCATTCAATGGCTCCCAAGGTTCATCTAGTAGTATCGGAGCCATGTAACGATTCGCGGCGAAACCGCTAAGAAGCGCTTTCCCCATCCGCGCCGCCGGTGACTTGGTTTCCAGCAGCGCTAGCCCCAACCCAAAGCATGCAGGCGGATATTCCAGCTGACTGTCATAAAGCCGAATAGCGCGATGGCGCGCCCCTTGGTGGTGATACTCCTCGGCTAGTAGATAGCGGGCTCCGAGACCATCGCGCGCATCGAGCTTTAGCATTCGTTCGTGAATTCCAATCGCTTCTTTGTAGTCGCCTCGCAATCGACGGACCAGAGCCAAATTGTGAAGAGCTCTGAGATATACCTCACGGTTTCCATATCCCCACTCTCCTGGTTCGTTCGTCCTACGTATGCTCTCTTCGACCGCAACTCGTAGGTGCTGCTCCGCCTCCTCCAGCTCCCCCTGCTCCATAGCGATCAATCCCAAATGACAATGTGCATCCGTGTGTTTCGGTTCGCTATCTAGTACGGCTCGAAATATTTTACATGCCTCACTCACCCTTCCCATGTGCAAGTTTTCGATCCCGTCGTCGAAAACCGCTTCGATATCATCAGGCCGTCTCATTCCCTCCCCTCAGGCCAGATAACCACGTATATTCCGAACTCAATTGATCGGTTAATGGGCTCTCTTCGATCGGTTTGCTCAAACATGATGGAAACCGACACTCATTTCTTACCCTTCTCACTCGCCAGGTCAGCTCGCATTCGTTCACGCGCGTTCCGTACCTCTTGAGCTGCGCGTTGCTTCTCAACTCTATCGAGAAGTTCTGCCTTTGCGGCGTCCATATTTTGCGGCTCGATATCAACTCCGCCGTGCAAGGCTCGCAACTTCTGGTTTCGACTTCTCGCCGTTTCGCGGAAATCTCCAGGAGAAAACCCCTTGCGCGGCTTCGCCGCGGCGGAAGCGAGCTTCAGACCATATCGGGCCAAGATTTCATGAAGAGAGCCCGATCGACTGTCGACCGCAAGAAATCGACGCAATGCTTCAGCGCGAGTTGCCGGGCCGTAGAAACCGTCCGCACGGCGCGACAAACCGAGATTCGCGTGCTTAACTGGATCTCGAGGCGGGAAAGCCGACAGAAACTCGGCAAGCCGCTGTTCGAAAGGGCGTACACCATGATCCCATGTGCCCCAGGTCAGAACGCCCATCGCTCGGCTCAGCTCGTAGTGCTCCGGTGCGTCGACGATTTGAGAAGAGTCGAAGACGAATGCCGAGTTAACTCTTCGACGCATGTCTGGCGCTTTCATCGATGTAACGTAGATTTTCGCATTCGGCCGTATTCCTGGGACGTGCTTCGCGTTCGCACTCACTGAGCACGGACCGGAGCGAGCGATAGACGGCGTTGCTCTCATCTAGTGGAAACGTCTGACCCATGGTCTTTGCGTTGAGACGGAATGCTAACGACTCCAACGCTACGTAGTCTGATAGCCGAATCCCTTTTCTCTCATAATTATACTTCAGGAATGGATAGAGCTTTCCGTTCAGGTGATGCAGATCAAATCCCATTTCGTCCATGAGGTACGGTTCATACTGCTCATACATTATAGAACCGGGCACAGGTGTGAATAGCATCGGAACAATCCCGCCGACCATCTGTGAAGCGTAGAACATTGTATTTACAACGTCTTGCAGATTTTCATCCGGCATCCCGAACAGAATAAACGCGTTCACCTCCATTTCATGCAGTTTGAAATTTGCTTCGTGGCAGATCTTTACGGCCTTTTCGAAGAGGTCGGCATGTGAGTGTCGACGATTCCAAGCGCGGGTGACTTCGCGAGACATCGTCTCCAATGGAAGATAAACGCTCTCGAAGCCTGTATCGCGCATCAGCTTCACAAAGTTCAGGTCCTCGTGGAGTAAGCGCACTTCGATGCCCTCGGGAGCATAGAGCTTTAGATGAGGCATCTCAGATCGATGTTCCAGGAGCAGTCTCAAAAGCCGTTCGACATTCGGTTTTTCGAGCAGAAAGTTGTCTTCGTAGAAGGCAACATGTCTGACGCCGTACGTGTGATATTTGTCTCGGATTTCTTCGAATGTGTCTTTTGCTGAACGGATGCGCACCTTGAGGCTACCTTCATTGTAGGCCTTCTGCGCACAATAAGAGCAGTCAAATGGGCATCCTCGGCTCGTGGTAAGAATAGCGTAATTTGGAAGTCGTTCTTCGGATTCAATCGCCCTGGTCATTTGTCGGTAGCATTCGAAGTCGAGATCCGCTGTCGAGGCTTCGGGTATCTCGCCTGTGACGATCGAATCACCGTTTCGAACCACGGTATGCGCCGATTCCCGTTCCACGGTCAGATCCCGGCCACGGACTAGAGCGAATTCATAGCCAGCGGCAGCGAGTGAATGGCGCAAGTGATGAGGGGAAAGCGTGGGATAGATGCCGCCGATTCTGATTCGCGCCGTCGGATACAGCTTTTTCATGAGCAGCACAGTGTCACGCGTACTCTCCCACCAGTAGGTCATTATCGAGGTGATCCATATTTCGTCCGGCATCCACTCGCTATCTTCTTCAAAGAGCTCGGGTTGCGGTTTGCGCAGATATTCCTCCAGTTCTCGGAGGGACATACCGAACTCGAATTTGTAGCGGTGATGCGGTGGCAGAACGATGGTAGAACGCCCGAATTGCTCCTTCGTCATCTCTCGGTATGTGGCGAGGTCCCACTCCAGCGTCGAGCAGACTTGGACCACTTTTCTTATCTCTTGCTTTACCTCGCCGTCGCGACTTGGATATAAACAGTCGATCAGACGGAGATCGTATCCGAGGCCTCGCAGCCAGCTCGCGACCTTTAAGAGCCCACTCGGCATGCTCCATTCGGCATAGTACTGCGTATCATAAACGGGGGGCTGAACGAGAAGCGCTCTCATTTGGCGTCCTCTTGACATTTCCAAGATTCGGTCATGAGAGACTCGCGCACGAGTCTTGCTACGTTCCCGTCATCGAGAAAGTCGAAGGTAGTGCCCTTGACGCGCTTGTTCAGCACGTTTTGCCAGCGCAACAGGTTTTCATAGTCTCCCTGCACTAGATCTGATTCATTTCCAAGGTAAGGAAAGCATTGAGGGCTGCTCTGCCAAGGCTGCCGCCAGCGTTTGCGGCGGGCCTCCACTGACAGTCGGCCCATGAAAGGCGAATAACCGTAGGGCTTAAGAATAATCGACTGAAAGAACTGATTAATCTTAAGGGTACTCCGAACAATTTTGTCCATTTCGTCATCAGGAAGACCAATAGCGACAAATCCCGTCACCCTTCCACGATCGAGCCATGCGTTGGTGTTTCGTCCGGACTTGCGTTCGTGCGCCTCTTCGCCCAGTAGCTCTAGTAGTGGCGTGTAGGCCGCAACGTCCAAATCACCTCCGGGCTCACGCGCATGCTCGACGAAAAGCGAACGAAAGCCCGCATTCTTCAGTTGACGCAGACGCTCAGACGAAAGAGACCGCGGCTCGATACCTGCTATACCCTCGATCACGAAGCGCTTCGGATGACTCTTAGCGAAAGCAACAACGTCCTCCAGATGGCTCGACGATGAGCAGATGTCGTCATTGAGAAAGGCCACCGTGATCGTGCTCGGTCGCGATAGCCCGCGAGCTTTGTCAAATCCACCCTGAACTTCCAAGCAACCAGCGAGATGGTCGGCCAGCGAGGAGCTCTCGACATCCAAGCCGTAAAAATTGGGAGGTCGCCGCTCGGCGTCAATGTATAATCCGAAATCTGGAAGCAAGTCTTTCGTTTGGACCGTCCTGGTCAGGGCGACGTCAGCATCTGGCTGATTCTCGGCATGTTCGGGTTCAAATCTGGGATAGTTCCCATAGAGGATGATTTTGGCAGCCTGCCTAATACGTCGACCCAATCGGGTGCATAGTTTGATCAGCAGCTTCTCTATACTGACGTGCCAGTACGAAGTCAGGCTCGATACTACTATTGCATCAGGGATCCAATCGTCCAGTAGCATTCCGCTAACGTATTCTTCGAACTCTTCGAAACGTCTGCCGAAATGCCACAGTTGGCTATCGCTCTCCGAACTTCCCCACGTTTCCTTCACTTTGTGTTTAGACACTGAGCCAGATGAATCGGGAAACATGAAGTCGAATAGACGGATCTGAATTCCTGTGTGGTTCGTTCGAAGCCAACTACTCAACCGTAGTAATTCTGTAGGTTGGTTCCAGCGCAACCAATGGTACCTGCGCTCTTGCACTGGCGGATTGATCAAGAGAACCCGACTCTTCTGGTCGACTTCTCGACCGAAATATAGCTCGGGATTGTGGCCGAGGACTGCCATGCTCACTCCGCACGAAAGGAGAGCATGTTCAAGGCCAGGTTCATCATAGCGTCGGCATCTCGAGGGGCCGCATGATACGCCAACCGAAGCAGAATGGCCGATTTTAGAAATCCGGTATCGTCCATATGGAGCTTTACCGGATGGCCCCAGTTGACGAAAATTCGTCGCCCTTCATTATCGAACTCACAGATCGGATGGTCCGGGCGCCCCTGCTTCAGAAGCACCTCATAGTAGTGTCCGTGTAGATAGATCGTAGTGTTCCAGGTGTCCTGATCAAAATCGACACGGACTTTGCGACGTTGATAGTCGATCTCGACTTCGGCCTTCAAGCCGACTCTATTTTCGAGCTCAAACCCCGCTAACTTGTACTGAGGCCGTGTAGGTACGTCGCGTGAACTTGCTAGCCCATCGGCTCGGATGGGTGTATCGAAAAAGTTCAGCAGGCCACGGGCAGAAGGATCTTCGACGCGAGCGTAGTAATTAACTGCGCTCGAAATATCCACTAGAACTTTACGTCGGCGCCGGGCCTCGACAATCTTGTCGTTTACCTGCGAGCGAACGCGGCTTCTATCCAGGACGGCTTTAATTGCCTTGTTCACCAAGCCGCCAATGCTTTCCTCGGAACCGAAAAGGGCGCGTTTAAGAACCCGGTAATGATGGTTCTCCTCGTAGAAACTCTCTCGCCCAGGATTGATCGCGTCTGCAGCATCGAGCCCGTCCAAAACGAGCAGTTCGCCAGTAATCTGGCTCATTGCAGCCTTCCGAGGACCCGACAAAATGTGTTCCCACCCGAGGAATGATGCGTCGCCTATAGCGACATTTCGCACTCGAATCGAGATACCGCGCAGCTCTGCAGGATAAATTATTTCGCTTCGTGCTAGTAGATATCCGGACACGCGAAGCCCATTCTCATCGATTTCTACCGGTACGACCGTCTCTTCAAACGGTATCGCCTGCCCCGTAGCTAAGTAGAGAGGGCGAAGAAGAGTAATCGGTTCTTCGCTGCGCCATTTGACGACGAGCATGGGTAGGTCCGCAGCTTCTTGGAGTTCTCGGAATCTACAGACAGACTCACCTGAGAATTCCTCGGAAAGATCGTCCCGGATTGGAGAGGTGCGGGCTAGGCGCCACAGGAACTGCTCTTTGCCGCTCTTGAATATGATATTCCTAGCTTTTCCTTTTGTGCGTGGTGCGCTCAGTTCCCTAACCACAAAGTCCTTGAGATCACACAGGGTCACTCGGGTGTGGGATCGCGCGCCTTGGGCGGCTGGTTTATAACTGACTGTGCAGAAATCGGCTAAGACCCGGAGGTCGCCTCGGTGTTCAAGGCCCAGAATGTAGTCAAAGTCGAGAGACGCTTCCAGCAATAGGTGTCGGCAGTCAATCTTGTAGTTAATCGTATATGCTCGCGCTTTGAGCGCGCGAGCGGATCTGATACGAACGTTGCCTCGACCATCGACTTGGAAGTCTTTCGGTGAAAGGGCTCGGCTTTCTCCTGTATTACTTCTGGCCACCATTCGCGTGATAGCTATTTTGTCTTTGACGAGGTCCACTGGAACAAGGTCTCCCACGATTTCGCGTAACGGAATAACCTTTCGACCTCTCCCTTCTATCGACCGGCTCCCAATAAAAGGGCGAATTGCATGGCTTTCGACTCTTAACTCTCGACAATAGCGCGCCGTCGCCAGGAAACCGATTCCTTTGTATCCGATGCGAGATCTACCACCAGGGCTCTTGCCGTCGCGTAGCCATGCAGTGCTGCCTCCGAGTCGCGCAAAGCCTTCATGAAAGTCGTACGGCGTCATACCATTGCCGTCATCATCGACCTCAATCGTTGAGAAATCGTCTCTTATATTGACGGCGATTCTTTTCGCGTCGGCGTCATACGCATTTGAGATTAGTTCTTTGAATGCTTTTATGAAGGGCTTATATATACCGGACAGTTCCCGGATTATTCCAGGGTCCACCCCGCTGAGCCCTATCCCGCGTGGTTCCACTTCAATCACGCCTGGGCTTGGAGGTTCGCCAGACTCGGCGCGAACAGTCTGGAAACAAGCTCCTGATGAACCTCATTTGCGCCGTGACGTCCTCCAAAGGCTCTGAAGGGTCCAGTATTCGACCAATCGACGCTCTTCAGGGCGATGAGATATCGAGTAAAAGTTTCTTCATTCAGCACTTGCCCTTGAGACAATGCGACGGGAACTATCTCGGCCGCAAGAAGACTTAATGCGGTCACTCCGACTCCTTTTAGAAGGAGATATCGACGCGGTAGGCTCCAAGCCTTTGGCCAGGTCTTGGCTACAGCGCTCCAGAATGCCTTGACAATTTCGTATTTCTGAACAGGCGTGAAGTGTGGGGCAGTTAGCAACGCACAGCGTTGTAACAGCTGTTTCGTTGCGGACTGCAGGCCACGAAGCGATATGCGCCGTTGGCTACCTTGCGTTGCGACGCCACCGAGCTTTACCTTTCCAAACCAAGGCGAGTTGAGATCGTCGTTAAGTGCTTTTGCTACGTAGAGCTCCACTTGGACGTGCTCTAGACTCGGGACGAGCTTAGTCGTGTGAAAATCCAGCAGTGAGGAACTGAGTCCCTTCGCCTTGGCATTGATCACACTGAAAATCGCCATTTCTTCACGGGTGCTCAAGCCCAGGTAACATTGGAAGGTCAATGGTGTGACGCAATCACTCATCATCCCTAGACGATGCTGGCAATCAACCTGCGCCAACACCGGAGGTTTGCTCGCTGTGGGGATGCGAATTGATAATCTGGCCGTGCCTGCTGTTCGCGACCCCGATAATTTCCAGCCATCTCCGTTATCACCACGGAGATTGAAGGTCAGAGGTATGGTCGTCGCTTGCGGCTCCTCGATATAGCGGCGAAATTCACGTGCGTGCCTGTGATCAAAGGGTCGTTGGTATCCCAGCTCCTTTTCTTCATCCAGCACATCGGCGAAGCTCAGCGCATACAGGTCCCGCGCCGGTGCGCAGCCAAGAATCACTTGGAGCTGGCCACATTGGGCACGCAGGACCCGAAAGTGTCTGTATCGCTCCCCCGATCTCTTCATCTGCCGTCTTGTAGCAAAAGAGAGAGAGGAGCGCAATGAAACTGCATTTTGTTGATGCAGTTTTCTGTCGAATGGCTCAATGCGCTCTCGGGCTCAGCAGCGCGCGAAGGAGGTCTGGTTTCCGCAAGGCTAAATCCGCAACTGAAATTGAATCCGTGTCGCTTTGCGTATAACGCGCGAGACGGTGCTTCTGTGCGAGGCTGAAATCGATGAATTCATCGATCGTATCTTCCGCCACAAGCACAACGATTTCGCAAGCTCGTTCTTGCGTTAGGCGGTGGATGCGGTCTTGCGATTGCAGAAAGTCAACCAAGTTGAACGTTCGATCAAGATAAATCGCCACATTGGCAACCGAGAGAGTAAGGCCTTCTCGCGCCGCAGCAGGATTCGCGACTAGTATCCTGGTCGCCGGGTGACCCTTAAAAGCTGCAATGGCCCTTTCGCGGGAAGGGCCATCCATTTTTCCAAAAAGTTGAACTGGCGAGTACTTCTCATAGCGATTGAGAAGGTTTTGAATGTTATCGACGAAAGAGGTCCAAATGATGACTTTGCGCGAGGGGTCTGCCAAATAGGCGGGCAGCAGTTGATCTAAAACCGCGAATTTGGCCGGTACGCCATCGTAGCCGGCATCGATAAGTGCTGGATTTGATGCGAGCTGGGCAAGTCTGACTAAGCGGGACAGAATGTTATCGGCTTCGGCTATGACCTGCTCACCCGTCATCGTTCGCACCCACAGCGCGAGCTCATCGCGCATCATCGTGTAGCGACTGAGTTGACTCCCACTTAAGGTGACCGGTACTCGCGAAACTATCTTTGGTGGGAGAGTAACTGTGCCGACCTTTTCTCGGCGCAGAGAAATCGCTGCTACACGTTCCCGAAGCTCGTCTACGCGAATGTATCCGCCGCCGGTGGCGCGATAACGCGCCTGAAAGGCATCAAACGTTGATCCTAGCGCCGCGCCGTCATCCAAAAAAAATAGCTGACTCCACAGGTCGTCCGGCTTATTCGCGACCGGTGTACCGGACATGATGAACCTCTTCACGGCTTCTGTGCGTAATTGATGAACCGCGCGCGTGACCTTAGCCCCAGGCGTCTTGATCCGATGGCTCTCATCAAGAACGAGCGCGATCCGCTTGAATCGCATCAACGCTTGTAGCGACGGCAGCTCCGCCGCGACTGCCTCGTAATTGATGATGTAGAAGGCGGCTCGCAAGCTTCGAAAGGCTTCGCGCCTAGCCTGTCGCCCTGAGCCGAAGACTGCGTAGCGGTGGTTCGAATGGCGCTCTACCTCCACCGCCCAAGTACTCTTGATCATGTTCGGGCAAATTATCAACGCGCCGTCCAAACCTCCTGCTGCGATGTCTTGTGATACCGCTTCAATGAGTTGCTTTGTTTTTCCGAGCCCCTGTTCATCGAACAATCCGGCGGCCGTTCGTTCACGCAGGAATTTCACCCCTTTTTCTTGGTGGGGCATTAGGGACGGCTTCACATCACCGTTGTTCACGAGGTTGCTCCGCGAGTAGACAGTCGGGGATATGCAATCTAACGACGTGGCGCGCGCTAATTAGGTCGGTGCTAACGAGAACGCGATCGAGAGCGTACGCCGCCGACCGCGGAACGGCGATGTAAAGCGTGCAGAGCTCGCTGCTTCGGGGGTCGCGAAGGTGACCCAGTATCCTCAACTGCTGAACCGTATGCCGAGTGAATACGTCATCAGCGGTTTTTGCCTCGCCCACAACTATGCGCGCGCTCTGCTTGCAGATTCCAAATACGTCGGGCCTTACGGAAGCAATTTCGAAGGGAATAGGTAACCTATTCCATAGGCCACCCTGTGCCGTTGGTCCGTCGTAACCCGCGATAGTATAACCGTCCGCGGCCATTTTACGCGCGACCCAGAGAACGAGCCACTGGTGTGCCGAAGAGGGCATGACTTACGAACGTTCACTCATTCTGTTCATAGCCTCGAGGATTAAGTCCATCTGACTGCGCAATCCATTCATGATCTCTTTTCGTTCCCTACTTGTTCCGAGTTCGACAAGTTCGGATACCGTCATCGAGGAAAGGCGTTCGCGAGTTCTCTCGACCAGCGAATAAAGCTCCTGTTCCCCGGGATTATGTCGAGCTAAGTATTCGTCAGCGGCATCGAATCCAACTATATCGAGTAGACGAGTCGCCTCGGCAGAATCTAGAATTTTCGGTAAACGCCGCACGCGGGCGCCAGTGTCGATATGCTCGTCTCTCACCCATCGAGCAAAGCGTTCAGGGAGATCTTTCATTCGATTGCAGTGTTCCTGAATGCGACCATTTTTGTGAAATTCAAGAAAATACGAGAACTTGCTCCGATGTTCAGCGTCGCTGGGATCATCTGTGATTGGAAAATAGAGCCGATCCATCAGCTCCACTGCCGATAGCTGCTGCCGGACTTCGCGCGGGGTCATGCGGTACCGCTCAGCAACTTCATCTTCGATTAGCCCGTTGTCAACGAGCGCTCGCATCTGCAAAGCTTTCTCGTACGGAGCCCAGCCGCGAACAGACCCAAGATGAATTTCATTTAGCAAATCTTGCACTACCGACTCAGGTGTTTCACACGGGATCACCCACGCCGGCATGGTGGCGAATCGTTGATCATCCGGAAATTCCTGCTGGGCGGCTCTCAACGCGACTACCCTTCGGTTGCCCTCCGCTACCCTGAGGTCCGCACGAACATATATTGGTTCTTGGACGCCGCCCGACAACACGACCGATCGCTTGAGGCCTTCCGTGTCTTCCTGGCTTATAAGTAGCAGCGTGCATGCTGCATCATTTCTCTCCTGCTTGTCTAATTGGCGCATCGAAAATCCTACCCGAGGATTCGTCGGATCTAAGACGAGTCGATTCGGGTCGATCTCCACTAATTCTAACTCGACACGATGTCCCTGAATGTTGCGAACATACTTGGCCATGATTGTATTCCCCCCCTAGTTGCTGAGTTCACACAGTTCGAGGAAGTGATCTAGAGATTCCTTCAAGTCTTGAACTATTCGCCGGGCCTTCGAATGACGAGACTTCCGCACTCGCTGAATGTCATCCAACTGCGCCCTCTTAAGAGCTTCTGCCATCTCCAGCATGTGACGAAACAACTTTGACGTAAGCTCTGGATTATCCTCGCCCAGAACCTTCTGGGCCGCTTGAAAACCGTCAGTAGTCAGCGCTCTTGTAGCCTCAGCGCTTTCAATTATTGCGGGTAGATCACGCACTTGTGTTCCCTGAGACAGTTTGTTTGTTCCTACCCAGTGCACAAACTGGTCCTCAGCTCCTTCATTCGTTTCGATCCAAACACGCAATTGGGGCTTCTTAAACACTTCCTCGAAGTAGCTGAACTTTCGAATACTCGAGTGTTCTGGATACTTCGGCAGGAATTTAGTTTTCATTATTTCGAACGCTCGGATGAGCTGATTGACCTTTGACTTCGACATTCTGAGACGATGCGCGATCTCATCCTGCGTAAGTGCGAAGTCTTTCTGCAAACGATACACATGTCCTGCTTTCTCAAATGGGCTCCAGGTGTTCTTGCCGGCGACATGCATCTCGCCTAGAAGAATTGCGACATCCCTCTCACCAATGTCGGCTGGTAGAACGCGAGACGGTATGAACTGCCACGCGTGTTCCCGCGGATTATTCTTATGCAACTTTCGATAGACAACCGTGCGGCAATTTCCCTCGACAGCGGTCCCGTCTTCTCGGACGATGATTCGCTCTATGAGTCCGCGATTGATTAGAACCTGTCGATAGAGATCGCGAACGTCGTCGTCGGCCCAGAGCAGGTCTTCCAGTTTCTTCTGAAGGTCAGCCCCACTCCCATTCAGCGACACGGCCACCGTGTTCGCGATTCTGGGATTTCGGGGATCGAGTTTGACTTGATCCACAGGTAAATCGGCATTGCGCAGACGTATGCTCTTGCCATCGAGAGTAATTTCATCGACGACTAGCTCGTTCGTCGATCGCTCAGACAGTTCCGTCGCTTTCATCATTTCAGTACCAGTCCCGCCACCTTGGCGGCGGTCTTAACGGCGTTAAATAAATCGACTAACAATTCTTTGGCTCTCGGTTCTCGCTTAAGACGATCGATTTCGGGAATAGGCATTTCCCTTAAAGCATCGATGGTGCTTTGAACCTTTTTGAAAAAGGCAGAGTCAGCCGTAGGGTCACTGTGGCCCAAGACCTTGAGAGCGTTTTCGTGTCCTTGCTTTTTGAGGACTTTTGCCGCCTGCGGATTCTTGAGGATCTTGGGTAAGTCGCGAACGTCGGCACCGCGCTTTAACTTACCGCTTACTACCAGTTCGGCGAAAATCTTCTCACTGCCGGGCGTCTCGCGAAATTCTTCGAGATTCTTGTTCTTGTAAAACTCCTCCGCATAGCTGAACTTCTCCAGCCCGGTCCCGTTTTTCACCTGCGGCAAGATCAGCTTCGTCATCAACTCGTGGGCCTTCAGGAGTCGCGTGACGACGCGTTCCTGTAGGCCGAGCGACTTCGCGATATCTTTGGGACTCATCTTGAGCTCGAGATGCATGTGGCGCACATGGCCTGCTTGTTCATGAGCGCGCCATTGAGTCTTTCCGGAGACGTAAAAAAGTCCCTGCAAGATCGCTAGTTGTCTTTCGGTCACGTCCTCCGGAAGACGATACGCGGGTATGTTCTCCCAACGCTCATCCCCCTTTAGGGATTCGTGCAGTCGAAGGTACACGGCTAAGCGACAGTTTCCCTCTGCCACGCGTCCGTCCGGGCAGACGTAAATCGGCTCCATTAAACCGCCGTTATCGCGCACTTTCACATAAAGCTCCTGAACACTAGGCAGCTCCCAGATGGTCTTGCGCAATTCATCTATGCTGAGAGGCTTCCCGTTCTGCTTCTGCTGTGAAACCAGGTGTCGGATTCGAGAATTTTCCGGGTCTAGGGAAATCTCCTGCAGCGGTATCTCTTCGTATTGGACCGAGATAAGTTTGCCTTCAATGACCCTGTGCTCTACCTGCCCCGGTACACGATTCATCTAGTTCTCCCCGAATGTAGTCGCTCCACCCAATTTCAAGTACCATGTAGTATCATATTTAATATGGATACTGTCAACCTAACTGACGCGCGCCATACCTCATACACACTCAAGTTGAGGCGTACGGCTAGAGCCAAGAGCTTTAAGAAGTGAATCGAGTATCAATACCGGATATGTTATGCAGAAATATGGTAATCAATGATATGACCTGCTTTTCATTGCTTTAGCTATTTAATACGACTTAAGAGCCAAAGCCGCGGTCACTCCCAAGGTTAAAGCGCCAGGATATGAAGGGAAAGCCATGCCCGCTGACTTGATAGGTCGAGCGGCAAAAACGACGGCTCTTAGAACGCTTGAAAAGCTGACTGCGTAACAAGTTGGGGTGTTCGTTGGGCGCCTAGTTTTCTCCTGACCTGAGCAGCCGTTCCAATGTGACCACAGCCCTCGAGCGCCATCGTTGCGAGTCCAACGTCGCTGACAAACTGCAGAGCAAGTTTGATCAAGCATTCAGTTGCTTCGAATTGAAGCTGCAGCGGACCGCTTAGGCTCTTAAGTCTGGACGCTCGAAACGTTCCATGAAACAGCTTCGCGGCCGTCCAAGCGCTGAACATGTCGTAGTTGACATCATTGCGCTCGGCAATTTGCCACGCAAAATCACCGTTCACCGGATTGAGCGCTATCGCCAGTGATGTAGGCGCCCATGCCACGAGAGAGGCAGCCGCATCATAAAAGAAAGCCCAGAAGGCACGATGGCTGCCAGCCGCCCCATTGGGCGACGACAGCTTGCGATGGATACGCAGCTCTTGGGTACCCGGAATCCCATGCTCCACGTCTACGACCCTCATTCCGTTGTGCGTTTGTCCGATCCAACCTCCAAACATTCCTAGAATCGCATTCGCCGCGAAGAAGGATGCGTAGTACAACGTTACTTGTGCCCACGGAGCTGACGCGGGGACCAACATGTCCATCGCGCGACGATAGTGCGCGGTCGCGAACAGCAGCCACTGATCGACGGATGCCAGAACATTGATCTGGTGAACCTGAAAGTGAATTTGGCCTTCACGAATCAGAGTCACGCTCTGGGGGATAGAGCCGTGGTAGGTGCGCAGAGACTGCGCACCTACCACCGCGACGACTGCCGGAGCAGGACGGCAGAAGTGCCGGGCTTGGGGCAAGTCGAGCAATCTCATGCCTCAGGATCTCCCAGCACTTGGCTTCGCATCTGTTCGTAAAGATCCTGCACACCTGCGGAACCCTGAGCCTTCCGTACCGCTTCTTCAGAGAGAGTCGCTTTGTCAATTCGTAGTAGCATGGCTCTCATGTGCTCGGTGGTAAGCCGATCGAGAGGCGTCTTCCCAACAATGTCAGATAGAACCCGGATTAGTGCCCGCAGCACCCGTGCCTTAAAGAATGTCGAATCAGTACTTCCCCAGCCCTCCGGGTCGAGAGAGCGAATGGCGACAAAAAAAGCGGATTAGGAGACTTAGATAATTCTCGAAGTCGGCGGTACCGCCCTTTCTCTTTAGGTTTCGATTGACGAGCGTCCTGATCTCGGGTGCAAGTGAGCCCTGCTTGATCGTCAGCTCTTTCTTTTTCTCCGGTCAGATCGATCCCCACATCATAGAATGGACTCTCTTTGCGTTGCGCTAACTCGTACACGATATCCGCAGTCATCGCCGTCGCTTGGTCGTCACTACGAACCAGGCGTACCAGGTCCCATCTCAAGGAAGACGGGACGCGGCGCTGGTTGTCATTGATCTCGAGAAAGAGTGCCGCCATCTGCTGTTCTGTGCGGTCCATGTGAATGATGCATGGGTAGGTACCTTCGACCGTCGAATACTTCTGGGCCCAGAGTCGATGTTGCCCGTCAATGACCAAGAATTTCGAGCTTCTCGGTAAATGTAGGGTGCATCCGGTAACTTCGAAGACCTTCGCCTTCGTCGCGAGAGTTATCGCGTTGGGGAAGGTTCTCCTCGTGTCGAGCACTGTTCGCGCGATTTCCTTGGCCCTTGTCTCTTTGACGATGCGTTGGAATCCCTTTTCCGGATCTTCCGCGCGCCAAGAAGGGGTTGAGTGACTAAGCAGCCATGGGCCCACTATCGCTGCGAGATATACTTTTGGTTCTTCTCTTAACACGATGCCCGACACTTCGATGCCACCGTGGTCGGCCCGAGCCGTCCCTTTCTTCGTTGCCATGGATGCTCCTAAGCGAACGCCTCCGCCATTGCCTAATCTGGCCTCAGTATCTTCCCCTGCTCCAGCATACTGATACTCAAGAACAGAACATCGCCCCTTCTGAAACACTGGTGCGTTCAGATCGGTCCGCCACGGGGAAACCGCAGTCTTCCGTTTTGCAGCTCGGACTACAAGTAGATGCGAAAGTCCTTGCCCACGAATAGGCCGTATTCAATATTCCCACTATTCGATCCTTCCGACTGTCGAGCCCCATCTTCAAGCTGGGTACGCTCGGGCGGAGAGCCACCACCTCCGCCACCCGACGTTGGACCTGTTCAGGGGCGGAATCCCTTAGAGGACTTCGCTTTCTTCGAAGCTTTCGACTTGCCAGAACTGTTGAGGGCGACCGCTTGGCGAACGAGTGCCTTTGAAGGCGGACTTGTCAGCTTCTTCGCCTTCGTGGAGGTCGATCGCGCGGCGTACGTTTCCGTCGAGACTCGAGGGTGAAGACCTCGCAGCCATCGGAGCGCATCGCTTCGAAGGCCCCAACTTCCACCACATCGCCTGCCGCTGCCAGCACGCAAGCCGCCATGGCTGTATTACCAGCGGCGGTCAAAGGAACGACGGCCCCAGCATCCCCCGCCCCCGCAGCATCTCCGTCCAATGTGACCGAGTAACCCTTCGGATCGACCCCACGAGTGCAAGGCGGGAAGCATCTGCAGCACGCGCATAGGTCTTCTGAACCGCGGCACTCCGCTGTGAGCCGCCCCACGAGCGCTCCGTAAACTTCGCGTCGCGGCCCCTCTCCGCACCCAACTCCGCCTGCGATCTCCGCTTCGCCGCCGCTCTCATCGGTGGCGTTCGTTGCGCTAGCACGACGCGCCAGCCCATTCCGGCCGCTTCGCTGTGGCACGTCCTGCCGCCCGCTCCTCTCGCGCATCTAGAAATCTGCGCACGGCCCTCCTCTTTAGGTTGTAAGGGCCGCGCAAAGAAAAATTGGCGCGGGAATCAAAACAGAGCGCGTCCTGCCCGACGACGGGAAGCGGACGCAGCAAAGGAGAACAGAGGTAATGGCAATGGCAATCAACAAGGTGATCGTAATCGGCAATCTCGGTGCTAACCCGGTGGTTCGTACTTTGCCCAACTCGGGGCAGAACGTGGCGAATTTCTCGCTGGCGACGACCGAGCGTTTCACGGATCGGAGCGGCGCCAAGCAGCAGCGTACCGAATGGCATCGCGTGGTCGCATTCGGACCGCTTGCGGATACGTGCCAACGGTTCTTGAGCAAAGGCCGTCAGGTTTACATCGAGGGTCGCCTCACTACCCGCCAGTACGAAGCGAAGGACGGAAGCGGCAAACGTTACCGGACTGAAATCGTCGCGAGGCAACTCCGCATGCTCGGCAATCGCGCCAACACGCCCAAGGCTGAAGCATCCGACGACATCCCGTTTTAGTCCGCACCACGCAACGGGAGAGCCGCGAAAGCGGTTCTCCCTCAACTATCCAAATCACAATCGGAGACTACGGAAATGGACATCTACACAATCGTGACCGACAAGATAATCAATCTACTTGAACAAGGCGTTGTGCCTTGGCGCAGGCCGTGGACTTCAGCCGGACTGCCGCGCAATCTTGTGAGCAAGAAGTCTTATCGCGGCATCAATCACTTTCTGCTTTCGGCGTCCAAGTATGTTTCACCGTTCTGGCTGACGATGCGCCAGACTAACGAATTTGGCGGACACGTCCGCAAGGGCGAGGAAAGTACGATCGTCGTTTTCTGGAAGGTCGAAGACGCGACGCAGAGCACCGAAGACCTCGACACCGCCGAGCCCGACGAGAAGACGCGCCGGCGGTTTCTGCTCAGATATTATCGCCTGTTCAACCTTGAACAATGCGAACTGCCTCAGTCCGTGCTTGACAAGCTTCCGAAGATCGAAACACACGAGCATGACCCGATCGAAGCGGCGGAGAAGATAATTGCCGGAATGCCGAGCCCGCCCGAGATTCAATACGCCGGTTCCAAAGCGTTCTACAGCTCGATCACCGATCGAATCACTCTGCCGCCGCGCGAGCTTTTCGTGAGCGCCGAAGAATTTTACGCAACCGCCCTGCATGAGACCGTGCACTCGACAGGGAATAAGAAGCGCCTCGCACGCGAATCGATCCTCGAAGCGGCTGCCTTTGGCTCGCAAACCTACAGCGCCGAAGAGCTAATCGTGCGCCGTGTCGGCGTGATTGAAGGAGGGTAAGACGATGTCTACTGGATAGCTGGGAAAATCCATGCGCACCCGACTTACCTCGGCCATTGGGCTGAAACCGGGAAACCGGCGGGGGAACGTAG
>Ga0209167_10000192_pt1 | contig 58474 bp, 59 predicted proteins | sample Coa_R1_9_FD_187154 | JGI IMG/M metagenome (GOLD analysis project Ga0209167, IMG submission 187154) | Surface soil microbial communities from Centralia Pennsylvania, which are recovering from an underground coalmine fire - Coalmine... | ecosystem: Environmental > Terrestrial > Soil >...
TTCGAGCGGGCAAACCATCGTCCACAAACCATCCTTCGCGGCCAGTGACAGCATCATGTTATCGATCACGCGCTGATCGGAGAAGAGCTGTGGAATCTGGAACGCACGCGCGACGCCGAGACGGGCGATCGCGCGAGACGCGAGGCGGGTAATGTTTTGGCCGTCGAGATGAACGCTACCCGATTTCGGCCGAACATATCCCGTGCAGAGATTAAGAAGGGTTGTCTTGCCCGAACCGTTAGGCCCGATGATCGCTAGAAACTCGCCGTCTTGGATACTAAGACTCACGCCGTCAGCGGCTTTGACGCCGTTGAATCTCACGTGCAGATCCCTTGCCTCGAGGATGGGCTGCTTCATCGCTTCGTCCCCTCTTCACGCGCAACGAGCCCGTAAAGGCCTTTCGGCATAAACATGATGACAGCAATGAGCGCGGCGCCGACTATCAGATTCCAGGCATCCGTCACCGTGACGGCAGCGGTGTGGACCATCTCAAGGAACAGCGCGCCGATAAAGGCGCCCGGTACGCCGCCGATCCCGCCAAGCACAGCGATCAGAACGAGATGTCCGGACGCAGTCCAGAATGCGAATTCGGGCACCACACGCCCGATGGCGAAGCCTGCTATCGCGCCACCAAGGCCCGCCAGGGCGGCCGAAAGGGTATAAGCAATCAGGAGCACCGCCCAAACGGGAATTCCGAGATACTCTAGTCGTATCTCGTTGGTGTGGACAGCCGATAGCGCGTGGCCGAGTGGACTGTCCAGATAGCGATGGACTGCAAGGCCAACTAGCACCATTAGCGTCAAGCTGAGGTAGAACAGAATGCGCATGAAAGCAGGCTCGTCAAGCGCCGCGCCAAAAACGCTCGGAATCGGAACGACCAATCCGTCCGATCCGCCCGTTACACCGTAAAGCTTGGCAAAGAGTGCATAAAAGACCATCGAGACAGCGAGATTCAGCATCGCGAAGAAGATCGCGCGATAACGGATGAGAAATGCGCCTACCACGGCGCCCGTCAGGGCAGCTGTCAGAACGGACAAAACCAGGAGGGTCGCCAAGTCACCGACGCCTGCTCTGGCGAGAAACGCGACGCCATATGCACTCACGGCGAAAAACATGGCGTGACCGATGGAGATCAATCCAGCGCGAAGGAGAACAGCGACGCCCAGCGCTGCAAAGCCCTTGGCGATCGCCAGGGTCAAGACGAATTGTAGCCACGGTGCGAGACGCGGCAAGGTGGCGATGACCAGAACCGCGGCTATGGCATAGGCCGCGCGCATCATATCTTCCTGGCCGAGACCGACCCGAACAAGCCGTAGGGACGGATCAGCAAAACGATCAGCATCGCTGCGTAGGGAGCCACGGCATCCAGCGACGGCACATAGTAGATCGCGAGTACCCGCGCCAGCCCCACGATCAGCGAGGCAACCGCTGCGCCCTCGATCTGACCGAGACCGCCGATAGCCGCGACGGCAAATGCGAGTACCATTGTGTCCGCACCCAACCCTGGCGCGACGCCGGACGTCGGCATCGCGAGGGCTCCTCCTAAGGCCGCCAGGAACACACCCAGCGAGAAAGCCAGAATGAAGATACGATTGGTATCGATGCCGATCGATTGCGCCATTTCGCGGTCGGCCACGACCGCCGTAATCAGCCGCCCAAGGCGAGTGTGTCTGACCAACATTCGCAGGCCGATAACGACAATGACTGCCAGCCCGATGAGCAGAAGCTGGTAGTTCAGATAAACTACGCCGCCAATTTGGGAAGTGCCGAGCAGCCGGACTGGAGCGTCTTCGTAGAGGGATTGTACGCCGAAGATCATGCGCTGCAGATCTTCGAGGATCAAAAACAGTCCGAATGTTATCAGTATTTGAACCGCTTCCGACTTTCCGTAGGTCCAGCGGATCAAGGTGCGCTCGATCAGCGGACCAAATAATGCCGCGACAAAAACCGCGCTGCACAACAGTGCGGCGAAAGACAGGTACGGGCTGAGTTGCCTGCTGGCAATGAAAAGGCCGATGGACGCCGCAACGTAAGCGCCGATGGAATAGAGACTACCGTGCGCGACATTCAGCACACGAAGTACGCTAAACACCAGAGTCAGGCCAACCGCGGCGAAGAAGATCAACGCCGCGCTGGCGAGGCTGTCTAACAACAACGGGATGACGGTGTTCGACATCGGCCCACCTGCTGGGATTAGTCATGACAAAGAGGGCAGATCGCCTATTTGTAGCTTCCCGGCTTGGGCAAAGTTTTCACGAATTCAGGCTTCAGCGTTGAGATCCAGGCGATCGGATCCTGTCCGGTCTGCGGCATCAGGCTGTCGCCCTTGTAACGGACCATGTCACCGATCACCGGGAAAACCTGATCCGGCGACTTGACCGTGACCCCGACAATCTGATCGACAAGACCGTCGTTATCGGCGCGGGTTTGTGTCGTTCCGGTCAGGGTCGCGACCGTGCTTCCCTTCATGGCTTCGGCAAGCTCGTCTCGGGTCGGCCACTTACCACCATTTTTCTGCATCGCGGTCTTGTAGGCCGCTTTCACATAGATCAGCGCGTTGGCCATCTTGATGGACGGGAAGACCGGATACTCGCCAAAGCGTGCCTTGTAGGTCTGTACAAACTTTACCGTCTCTGAATTCGCTTTTGCGTCGGGCGACATCCACCAGCCATCGCCCAGTACGCCGACGATCACGCCTTCCGGCAGCGGGACACGCTGAAGCACTGTCTCGCCAAGCGCCAGGATGACTTGACTTGACGTAAACAGACCGCGGGGCGATGCCTGCCGGACAAAGTTCTCAAGGTCTGCCCCCCAGAGATTGGAGAAAACCACATCCGGGCGCGCGGCTGTAAGGCGTGAAATCTCGGTTTGAAAGTTCGGCGAGCCCAGCTTTGGGAAAAGCTCCGCCACGATTTGGATGTCCGGCTTCATTGCCTTCAGCGCTGCCGTAAAGATGTTTGCGGCATCGTGGCCGAAAGCATAGTCTGGATCGATGATCGCGACGGTCTTTATGTCTGGCTTGCGGTCAAGGAGATATATCGCATAAGCGATGAACTCGGGAATAGTGTTGCCGTTGGGCCGGAACATGTATTTGCTCTTGCCGTCAATCAACAGCTGGTGTGTGTCGCAGTTCCAGCCAACCGTCGGAACCTGCAGTTGCTCAGCGAGTGGAGCCAGCGCCAAACAATTCGCGCTCGACAATGCCGCTACCATGATCTGGTTTTTCGCATCGCCTGCCAGACGTCGATACTCCGCGATGACGCCTTGGGCGCCCTGCGCCTCGTCGACGTAAATGGGAGTCACCGGTACGCCCCCGATCCCACCCTTAGCATTGATATCGTCGATGATCAGGTCGGCTGCGTTCTTGCCGGGCATGCCATAAGCCGCCGCTGGGCCGGACGTGAATGTAAAAATGCCGAGCCCCAGGGAACTCGGCCTTTCCTGTGCGGCGACGGGCGACGACGCGAGACCAACCGTCAGCGCAAGCACAGCTAGGCAGGTTTTCAACCTCATGACGATTCGTCCTTTTCGTTTGATTTGATGGTTGTATCGAGTGCGGCACTGCCGCCCACGCAGACATCACACCGGATCGAAGTAGTGCATTTCAAGAAGCAGGCAGCCCTTGTTTGATTTGAACGGTCCGTGAGGCGCATGCGGCGGGCGGCATGCATAGGTATTGGGCTGAAAGCTCGTGCCGCCTTCGCCCTTTTCGTCATTGCCGACGGTCAGATCGCCCGAGACGAGATAGACCTCTTCCCAGTATTCATGGGAGAACGGCTTTGTCGTATAAACGCCCGGCTCAAAACGAAGCAGTCGAGTGCGCGTCCCGCGCCTGTTCTTCTCGTCCAGCCCGCCGGCGATGATCTTCTGCTGAATCCCGGCTGGATACCCGACCGGCACTTCCCAACCGCTGCTCATGTCTAGCGTGTGGAATTCATCGTGCTTTTTGTTGACCGGCATTTTTGTTTCTCCTGGTAAAGTATTAGGCACTAGGTCCGAAAGTCCGCGGATTTGAATTGTTGCATCTATGCGAAGGTTTTGGCGTTACGCTCCCGAACGGTATCCATGATCGCCTGCACCATTCCCACATACCCGGTGCAGCGGCAGATATGGCCGCTCAGCATGTCGCGCACGTCGGCCTCCGATGGCGCGAGATTATCTCTCAGAAATGCCGTGGTCGACATCAAGATACCGGGGGTGCAGTATCCGCACTGAAGGCCATGACGCTTCCGAAAATTCCTTTGCAAATCGTTGAGATCGCCGTCAGCTCCACCAAGGCTTTGCACCGTGTCTACGAGATGCCCGTCGATCTGGACGGCGAACGTCAAGCAGCTGCGCGCTGGCATGCCATCGACTAGAACCGTACAGGCGCCACAAACACCGTGCTCGCAAGCCGCGTGTATCTCCGAAGATCCAAATTCCTTGCGAAGGAAATCGGTAAGCAGCAATCGCGGCTCGGCGTACGCCGACACCTCTTTGCCATTGAGTCGAAATTTGACGAGCTGCCTCTCCGCGGCGACTACGACCGACATTGCTTTGCCTCCATGATTGATCGGCGACCCAGACGCCTGACCAACTGACGCCGATATTCCGCTGTGGCGTGAATATCGTCGCTGCCTTCAAGCTCCCATGCGAACTCATTGAGAGCGTCGTCGATTTCTGTTTCCTGCAAGTTCTTCCATTGCTTGATTGTCGGCCGCTCCGCCACGCCGCCGACACCCATGCGGATGAAATCGGGGCCGGCGATCGTTGCAACGGCACAGATTGCGAAATCGCCGCGGCGCCGCGCCACTTCCGTGAAGTGATAGCCGACGCCCTTCTGGGCAACTGGAAGACGCACGGCCACAAGCAGTTCTTCCGGTTCGCGGCAGGTCGCCAGCATGCCTACCTGAAAGGCACTGGCGCTTACAACGCGCGTACCACGCTTCGACTGTAAAACTGCCGAACCACCAATCGTCGCAAAGCAGAGAACTTGCTCCGAACTCGGATCGCTGTGAGCGATGCTCCCACAGACCGTTCCGCGGCTTCGTGTTTGGTAGTGACCGGTGTGCGGCAAAGCCATCGCAAAAAGAGGGAGCAGTCGCGCTAAATCTGACCAACCCAACAGTTGCGCCTGACGGATACCTGCGCCGATCTCGACATATCCCCCTTTGGAGTCTTCGCGGATCCGTGCAAGCTCCGGGATTTGCATGATATCGATGAGAACTTTCGGTTGCGCCAACCGAAAATTCATCATCGGACCGAGTGACATTCCGCCGGCGATGATCTTCGCGCTGTCGCCTTCCCGAGCAAGAACTTGCAGCGCTTCGTCGATGGTGCCCGCACGAACATAATTGAATGCACTGGGCTTCATTTCGCGATCCCCAAGAATTTCAAGAAGCGCTGCAACCAATGTCCGGCGCCGATGGTCTGGGGCGCGGTACCGTCTGTGCCGGTTAGCGAGATAAGACGTTGGAAGAACTGGCCCACAATGACACGGGTGGCTCCGTCCAACATGCGACCGCCGACGGCTGCCACTTTGCCGCTCACCACGATCGAATATGTGTAACGAATCCTGGTGCCGCCCTCCATCGGCTCGAGCTTTACGTCGCCGGTGCCGGACGATGCTCCGAGACCACCAGTCAGTCCGCCCCCCAGCGTCGCCGAATGCGGACGATTGAGGTCCGACAACCTCACCCTCGCCTCAAAGCGGCCTTTGACTACGCCGACGCCGAGCGAGACCTCCGCCCGATAGTCGTTCTCGCCAACCAATTCGAGGTCGTGGCAGCCAGGAAGGACTTTGGCTAATTTTGCGGGATCAAGCAGCGTCGCCCAGACCTCCTCCGGAGAAGCCGGTACAATGGCCTCGCCGGAGCCCTGCAAGCGCTTGCCGCCAGCAACCGGAGCCGACTTTTCAACCTCGGCCGCGGTGTTGACCGCAGGTCTCGCCGGCTCGCCCTTCATTATGAGGGCTGCGACTTTATACGGCGCCAGCGGCAGCTTCAGATCTTTCGCGCCGGTCGCATCGCCGACCGCATTGGCGATGCAAACGGGAGTGCTCATGCAATTGCCTTCTGCGAGTCCCTTCGCACCGAGCGGAGTGAACGGCGAGGGACTCTCCATGTGCAAGATTTCTGGCTTTGGCACCTCGCAGGCGGTCGGGCAGAGGTAATCCGCGAATGTTCCCGAGAGGAAACTGCCATCTTCACCGTAGACGAACTCCTCGTAGAGCGCACAACCAACGCCCCATGCGAACGCGCCATAGATCTGTCCATTCGCAAGCAGCGGATTAAGCAGTTTCCCGGAGTCGTGCAGCGTGATGTAGCGGTCGATCTTCACCTGGCCGGTATCATCATCAATCTCCACGCCACATGCATCAAGCACGAACCCGTACGTCAGCGAAGTATTGATCTGGTCCTTGTCGTTTGGCGGTTCAAGCTCGGGCGGCGACCAAACACCAATCTCGGTAAGACCGGGCTCCATGTCAGCGGGAAGTTCTCCGGGCGACCAGTGTGCGGTACCCGCCGCACGTGAAAAGCGGATTGAATTCTCGGGATTTTCCCTTGCAAAGATCATCCCGTTCCCAAACTCGATGTCGGCGTCGGTCACATTGAGCATCGGAGCGGCAATACGGGCGAGCTTCGCGCGAATCTTGTTTGCAGCTTTTTGTCCTGCGACCGCCGTCGCCGAACTGAACCTGCTCGAATAATTACCCGTCGCGATTGACCACGGGTCGCGTTGGGTATCGCGTTCCATATTGCAGACAATGTCTTGCGGACGCAGACCGAGCTCATCGGCGACGATCTGCGATAAGACGGTCGCATGCCCCTGTCCTTGGGGCAGACTGTCGGCGGTTACCGCGACCCCGCCCAGAGCGTCGACGCTTACGGTGCAATAAGCGACATTGCCGCCCTTCGGTCCGGCCTTCTTTCGAACCTCGACAGGATTGATGGTGCTGAGGTAGCCCATGTTGGACTGCGCTGGCTCGACGACGGCCGCATACCCGATGCCGTAAATGCGTCCTTGGGCTCTCATCTCGGCGCGACGACGCCTGAGATCGGCGAGACGTCCGTCGCGTTCGAGGATTTCCAGTGCCTTCTGGTAGTCGCCGGAGTCGACTAGCGCACCTGCTGCAGCGCGATACGGGAATGATCCGGCGGGGACGAAGTTGCAACGCATGATTTCGAGCGGATCAATTCCGAGCTCGACCGCAACGCGGTTCATCAGCCGCTCGATTGCAAAATAGATTTGAGGACCGCCGAAGCCACGAACCATCCCGGAAGGCGTCTTATTTGTCATTACCACATGGTTGGTGATGGTCATGTTCGGCACGTCATAAGCGCCGGTCATGATTCCGTGCTGGCGATAAAGCGGACCCGGCATTGGAGGTCGCAGGAATGCCCCATAATCGTCGAACTGTTCGAATTTGAACCCGATTACCTTGCCGTTGTTCATTACGGCGGCCTGCCCTTTGATCACGCGGTTTGGCGCGGCGATCGCGGCGGTCAGATGCTCGAGGCGGTCTTCCACATACTTGACGGGACGGCCGACGCGGCGGGAAGCAACGCACATCAGAGTGATGTAAGGAAAAATTGCCTGCTTGACACCGAATCCACCGCCCGAAAACGCCGGAGATCGCAACCGCAGCTGCGTTCCCTTCACCCTCAGCGCCTTCGACATCACAGGGTGGACGGTATATGGGCCCTGGAAGTTGGACAGCACGTCGTAGATTTTTTCGTCGCGCCGATAATCGGCAATTAGAACATAGCCTTCGAGCGGCGTCTGCGAGTTTCGTGGATAGTCGATTGTAATCTCGACGATCCGATCGGCCTTCGCGAATGCAGCATCAGGATCACCGTACGTGAAATGTCGAGTCGAGGGAATGTTCGAGCCGACCGCCGGATGCACCAGGGGAGCATCATTGCGGACAGCGTCCATTGTCCCAATGACGGCTGGCAAAGGGTTGTAGACGACCTGGATGTCGTCCAGCGCATCTTCGGCGATGTAGCGATCCTTGGCGACAACGACCGCGACTCCCTCGCCCACAAATCTCACGCGACCAACCGCGAGCGACCACTGATCCATAGGCTGACGAAGCACAATCAAGAAGGGATCGGTCTCATCCTTGACGTCCTCACCAGTTAGCACGGCCTCAACGCCCGGCCGCTGCAGGGCTTTCGAGACGTCGATGGAGACGATTTCCGCGTGCGCGTGCGGCGAACGCAAGATTGCGGCGTGTAGGGCTCCCGCCCAGGTCGCGAGGTCTTCTGTGAACAGCGCCCGCCCATTGAGAAGCACCGCGTCTTCGACGCGCTCGACCGGCTTTCCGACATATTTCTCCGACGCGGCCTGCACCATCTGCGCCTCTCTGCGCACGGTATTGCGCTTCTGAAATATTTCTGATATTTCACTAGTACGCTAACCAATGAACGATTGTCAACCCCCATAAGTGGGACTCGCAGCAACCGGTCAGAATTGGGAGAGATAGATGGTGGAGCGTCTTCCCGATCATTCGGTCCAGATCGAAAAATTGGACGACGATATTGCTATCGAGTTTTCGCCGATATTCAACGTTGCATTCGCCTTCATCGACCGGCATGTCGAGGAAGGAAGAGGCGGTCGGTTTGCGATCTTCACCCGTTCGGAAAAAATCACATTCGCTGAGCTTTCGAAAAATGTCGCCCGAGCTGGAAACTCCCTGCGGGGCCTCGGGCTACCGTCGGGCGAACGCGTGCTGATGGTCGTTCGGGATTCTCCGGCATTCCTTTATGCGTTCTGGGGCGCAATCAAAGCGGGATACATCGCTATTCCCGTCAGCACGATGCTCAAAGCCGCCGACTACGCGTACCTGATTGACGACTCGATGTGTTCCGCCGTGATCTACTCCGACGGGCTCGATCAAGTCGTGGAGAGTAGCAAAGAGCCCCTTGCATCCAAGGCCACCATGTTGCCAACTAGCTGGTTGTTAAACGAGATGCCGCATCAAACCGCAGTCCTGAAGCCGGCCGCTACCGCCCCCCTCGATGACTGTTTCTGGCTCTATTCCTCCGGCTCGACTGGCAATCCAAAAGGCGTGGTCCACAGGCACCGCGACATGGTCGTGACCAGCGAATGCTATGGCAAAGGCGTCGCCGGCCTCAGGCAAGATGATATTGTTTTCTGCGCTAGCAAGCTGTTCTTTTCCTACGGCTTTGGCGGAGGCATGACCTTCCCACTTTGGGCCGGCGCGACGACGGTTCTTTCGGAGGAGAGACCGTCAGCCGACATGGCATTTGCAACGATCGCGGCTTTCAAGCCCACGTATTTCTTCTGCGTCCCTACACTCTATGGCCAGATGCTCGCGGCGATGGAAAATATGAGGTTCGACCTGAGCACGATCAGAGGAGCGTCGTCGGCCGGTGAAGCATTGCCAGCCCATATTTTTCAAAAGTGGAAGGAAGCCACGGGCATTTCCATTATCGACGGGATCGGCTCCACTGAAGTACTGCACATATTTGTGTCGAACCGCCATGAAGACAATCGCCCAGGAACGTCCGGGAGGCCAGTACCGGGTTATCAGGTCAAGATTGTCGATGCCGATGGAAGCACGCTTCCCATAGGAAAAGTCGGTAATCTTTGGGTAAGGGGCCTATCGAACGCAAGATGCTATTGGAACAATGTGGAGAAAACAGCTGGGACAATGCGTGGAGAATGGATCGACACGGGTGACATGTACTATGTTGATCCAGACGGATACTTTGTGAATGTCGGTCGTGCGGACGACATGTTTAAAGTTGGAGCCATGTGGTGTTCGCCTATCGAGATAGAGGCGCACCTGCTCACTCATCCACAGGTGCGCGAAGTCGCAATCGTCGGCAGGACCGACGCCGACAATTTGGTAAAGCCCGCGGCTTATATCGTCCTCAAAGGCCGAGCAGAGCCACACGATCAGATGGGGGCCGAACTGACGCAGTTCTGCAAGGCGGGATTGGCGGGCTTCAAGTATCCACGATGGATCACGTTTGTGGACGAGCTGCCAAAGACCGCCACCGGTAAAATCCAGCGGTTCCGTTTGCGGCAGGCGTTGGTCGAGAAAGACAAACTCGGCTGTTGACCCGCGATTTGCACGTATCGTCAAGAAACTCGAGAATGGAATTCAAAATGCAAGACCCGATGTTGACGAGAAAGATTGCGACGAAGTCCGCCATGATTCGGCCAAGAAAGCGCTCCGGGATTGAGCTCGAAAGCGCAAAGCCGCTTCACGTTAAGGCCTACGAACGGATCAAGCATTTAATTATAACGCTCCGCCTGCGCCCCGGCGAATATGTGAACGAGACGCAAGTCAGTGATATCTTAGGGCTCGGCCGGACACCGATCCATCAAGCCCTCAATCGTCTGACATTGGAAGGCATGGTCGAGGTCATTCCCCGCAAAGGGATCATTGTCAGGGGAATTAGCCTGAATGACGTCCTTGAGATCACCGACGTCCGTTTGATTAACGAGATCTACTGCGCCCGCCTCGCGGCCGAGCGGGCGAATGATAGCGATATTCGAGACATTAGGCGCATCGTCGATGAAGCCGGCAAAGCCCTGCCCTTGGCCGACGTCGAGCGCCAGATGATGCTTGATCGCGATTTCCACATCGCCTTGTCTCAAGCCGCAAAAAATCGGGTCCTTACGAATTTGCTGACAAATCTTCACGACCAATCGCTTCGTTTCTGGTTCATTTCTCTGAGAGAGCGCGAGCATCACCTGGCGGTGCACAAGGAGCACGTTGCCATTCTCAAGGCGATCGAAGCTCATAATGCGGATGCTGCCGAGCGTGCGATACGCACACATATCGAATCATTCCGGAAAAACGTCATACGATTGCTCTGAAACGTAAGAGGAGGATCGAACCTCCCTAAGGGCTGGAGCGGTCCAAATCAATACCTAACGAGAACAGCAGCGGCGGGCTCTTCTACTGGTATTCGCGGTCGGATGAGTTGACACACAGTGCCGATGATGTGATAGTGAAATATCACTGTAACTGTAGGAGGTACGATGGACACGTCCGTTTCCCAAATTGAAGCTCCAGTTTCTCGGTGGCGCGAGCGCGTGCTTTCGGAGTGGCTCGACTACAACGGCCACATGAACGTCGCCTTTTTCGTGCTGATCTTCGATCACGGAACCGACGAGTTCTATCCGCTCATCGGTCTCGGCAAGCCCTACCGGCAACGGACTGGCAAGTCGACTTTTGCCGTCGATACCTACATCACCTATCAGAAGGAACTCAGCGTTAACGAGGAGGTAAAGGTTACAACCCAGCTTCTCGGATTTGACGAGAAACGCATCCATTATTTTCATACGATGCGGCATGCGGAGAATAACTTTCAGATGGCGACGCTCGAACAGCTCGCGGTCCACGTCAATCTGTCGACCCGAAAAGTCGAACCTATGCCTGAGGAGAGCCAAGCCCTGCTCAAGGAGATGTGGGAGAAGCACAAATTGCTTCCCACACCGAAGGAAATCGGGCGGGTCATGAAAATCCCGCCGGGCCCCAACTCTCATTCGTTTGCGAGACAGTCGGTCAAATGAGAAGCCGGAGGCGACGATCGCTTTGGCCTACTTCCCTCTTTTTATGAATGCCAGACTCGGTGGGCGCCCCGCCGTCCTCTGCCGTCAGCCACCACTTCCGACGCATCGCCGCATGGGTGGGCATCTTGTAGGTCTTTTCCTGACCGCTATCCTATGCCTTTCGATCTGCCAATCAACGCTAAACGGGATTCCTAACGGATGGCTATTTGATTTGAGCTGGCGAAGTTTCTGAACCCCTCGAGGCCAAATGTCGCCCTATTATCAGCACCGTCGGCCCTTGGGGCATGGAAAGTCAAATCCGGCCGACGCTCCGGCCAAAGTACGTGACGCCGCCTCGATGATCATCTGGCGTAACAGCCGTAAGCGGACCGAGGTGCTAATGGGCCGGCGAACTCGCCGCGCCGCATTTTTACCAGATTTTTTCGTTTTCCCAGGTGGCCGCATCGATCCTGCCGATCGCACTGTTCGTGCTGCAGCGCCACTCGATTCCGCTGTCATCAGCCGCATGGGCGTGCGCCGAAATGCGGCCTTGGCTCTGGCGCTCGCCATGACGGCAGTACGCGAGACCTACGAGGAAACCGGTTTGTTACTTGCAGATGTTGGCGATATCGGTGCGGTAGAGCACGCCGACTGGAACTATTGGAAGGCTCGCGGACTCGCACCCGCGCTGCATCGCCTCAGCTACTTTGGCCGAGCAATAACTTCACCGGTCAGCCCAATCCGTTTTCACGCGCGATTCTTTATTACCCGTGCCGAGGGACTGCTGGGAAAACTTGGCGGCTCGGGCGAGCTATCCGAGCTGAGATTCTATCCTGTGGCGGAAGTCCTGGCACACATGCCAATCGTCGATGTGACAGAATTTATGCTCAAACGCGTGACCGACTACGCCGCCGCTCCTGGCCACTTCGAATCGCGCACGCCGGTGTTTTCGTACAAGAGTGAATTGCCATTCATACGGTACGAATAGTACGGAGCGCTTTGGAGCGAACCGGGAAGCGGCAAAAAGCCGATCGTGAAGAGCCACGGTGGTCGTGGCGCCGGCAATCAAGCAATCAGGCTGTGGCCAATTGCGGTTCGCGAACGAGTTGAAGAAGGAAGGTCTTGGAACATCTCATTATCTCCCGAGATACTTAAAATATCTGATCATCCATTTTTATGTATTCAAACCCGACAACATCGGAAATTCTCCAATTTGCATTATTGGGTATTTCAATAATAGCTAGTTCCGCGTTCTGCCCAAAGGCAGCGGAGCCAAGTTCTTCAACAACTTGGACGAGATCTACATCATCTCGCCGGAGCTTATACAACCAATCGGATTTTTCAGGTGGTCTTGCAGCATCTCGAGCGTGCCCAAATGCATCTTTTAATTCATGTAGCCTACTCAGTCCTGCTGGACTCAGTGCGAACGAAGAGCCTACAGCTCGGTTGACTACAACTTTCATGGCAAGCCCATTCGCAAGCAGCTACAAAGCAATATCGATCTTGCTTCAGCTTATTGAAAAAGCCGAAGTTGATCAAGGCTATCAAACTGGCAAGATGAGAACGTGGTAATGGCCAAAGTGTTTGGATTGGTTCGCAATACTAGTGCCTGCGTTTCTTTAACTGGAGCGAAATCTCTTAAACTATCCTTCAAAGCCAAATGATGGTCGGGAAATTGACGAGATGGAAAGACAAATGAGGGCACTAGCTGCTGAGGGACAGATCGTCATCGACGGCATGGCGCTTGAGTACCAAATATTAGGCCCGTGGCCCGCACATTCGCCTTCAATTGTCATGTTGCATGAGGGGCTCGGCTCGATCAAAACGTGGGGTGAGTTTCCCCGGCGCCTTTTTGAACAAACCGGCGCAAGCATTTTTACCTATTCCCGCGCTGGCTATGGTGAATCGCCACCTTCCGGTCATGGCCTTCCGATCGATTACGTAAGCCGTCATGCGCTGGACGTATTGCCTAAGATCATGGATGCCATCGGCTTCCAGCGAGGCATATTGCTCGGTCATAGTGACGGTGCATCTATGGTAACGGCTTATGCCGGAAACATTGATGACCCCCGTGTCATCGGGCTAGTCTTGATAGCTCCGCATTTTTTCGTCGAGATAGAGACCCTCGCTGAAATCCGGAACGCTCGGGAGGCCTACAAAATCAGCAATTTGCGCCAACGGCTTTCGCGCTATCATACTTATGTCGACGCTGCGTTCTGGGGCTGGAATGACGTATGGCTCGAGCCGGCCTTCGCGTCCTTTAACCTGCGGGAGGAGCTTGCGAAGATCCGCGTTCCAATTTTGGTTTTGCGCGGCGACAACGACCGGTACGGCACTCACCACCAGGTCGAAATCGCCAAAGACTTGTGCAGGTGCTCATTGCAGACCCTGATTATCCCGACATGCGGCCACGTCCCGCACCGCGAGCAACCTGAACAAACCCTCAATGCGATTGCGAGGTTCTACCGAGGCGTCGCTTTATCGGAAGATGGGCGGATACCACCGAAAAAGGACTAGCTCTACCTTGCCACCATGCGTTGACAATGCTTGGGTACAAAATGGCCGTCATGATCGCCAGATCGACTGACCCTACATCATCTGCTGTTCGCGCTGCCGTCTTTCACACTATTTGCCAACAGGAAACATCCGCCGCCCCCTTACTCGATTAATTTATCGGCGGTGACGAGCAGCGGCTGGGGGATGGTCAAGCCAAGTGCTTTCGCGGTTTTGAGATTGATAACCAGTTCGAATTTGGTCGGGGCCTGCACCGGAAGGTCGCCCGGCTTCTCGCCCCTGAAGATGCGATCGACGTAGCCGGCCGCGCTACGGAACTGGTCGAGCTGATTAGGCCCATAGGAGACTAGGCCGCCGGCGGCGGCTTCCGGACGACTAATGTAACCGCAGGCAACTTGTACTTAGCCGCGAGCCCAATCATAATGCTCGATCTTCCTTTTGTTCGACAAGGTGCCCAGATGCGCTGTCGGCCAGGAACATCCATTCTGCAGCCTGCGCCGGGTGTCAATGCGGCGTTGCCAGGCTAGAGCTTGCCGGGCTTAGTTTCTCCCTTGCGAAACCCGTCCTCCGAAGCCACGATCAAAAACTACGGTTCTGCGCGGGTGAGCAAGGGCAACATCGCAGAATTGGCGGCAAAAGCGTGCTCGTTGGTTTTGCTGTTGCGTCGAACAATTGGATATCGAGGAGTACTGTGGCGTGGCGGAGAGGGAGGGAGAAGGTCCCAAAAATTCCGTCCGTAGCGATATCAGAGGGTTACCAAGCGGCGACATGCCGAGACAATTAAATTTCACTCGAAACTGTACCAGGTGACTGTACCAAGGCAAGATTAAGTCTCAGAGACGCCCCTCGAAGGTGAAGCTCTTAGCAGCCGCATCGGATTGTCACGGTCATCTACGCGTCACTGATCTATTTCTTCCGGCAAAAGCTCCGGTTGAACGTCATACGTTCAACTTTTGACCGTGAACTACACGCACTCTGGCACGCTTGATCAAACCGCTTTCTTGAAAACCCGGGATATTCGTTCTCCACTTTCACAAAGAAGAAGTGAGTGGCTTGACTAGCTCCGGAATATTCTGCGGGACAGTTCGGCTCTTTAGAAGATGTGAGGAGCGTGCCACAGCCCTGCAACACGTCGAATAATTCTTTACAGGTTTGATCGTCCAAAGGTTCTTTCGGGTCTAGCTTAGTTTTTTTCAGCGAAAGAGCGCCATTGTTGAACAGCGACGTCACTCGGAAGCCGTTGGAGCGGCCAACGTCAAATAGTACGCTGTTTGCTTGATAGTTCACTTTGGCAGCTTTAATCTCACAACTGGCTTCGAAACAGTTGTCAATTACCGTTTTGATAGCGACGTCCTCACCCCGTTCAATAATCAGCGAGTAATCCCACCACCGTTGCCCCGAACCACTTAGGTGTTTCGTCAGGGGGATCAGCTCGTAGTCTTTCGTTTTTATTGGAATACCAAATTCAGCTTGCTCTTCAGGACAAAAGATTTTTTTGCCATTTCGATACACGCACCACGGCGACCCGGGGTCGTCTCGGGGAATTACAATGGTGTAAACAGCGTTTTGCGTAGCGATCTTGCCACCCCCATCCACGAGTTGCGCCAGGAGCGGGTCCGTCAAGAAAGCCAGGAATGTCGCGGCTATGCTGGTGATACAGGCTCTACCCATTGGCCCCGCCTCCCTGAACAGAAAGCCGCGAACGACGCGCTGCTAGAAGAGTTTGGCCGTAAGGTAGTGCGGACACAACGCCAAAAATGAAATAGCAGCGCCAGACCAAGGATGGTGGGCCGCCAAAAATTACCCCCAATTTTCCCCGCCTAACAGCTCCTTTGACGTCGCCAATTCGTCACCGGCTCAGAATTCATCATCGGTTTCGATGGAGCTGTGCCACTCATTATGGATGGCGGTTCAAAATGACGGCTGGGCGAGGGCGATTTCGCCGTGACTACCTTAAATTCAGTGGGACTGATGGGTTGGATACTAAATCTAAACGTCCATCCTCACGGCTTGGCAGCCCTTGACAGCTGTGTGTGTTGTCCCAGGAAAGTTCAGTATCGAGCTACGACGGGGCCGCCAAAGTGGTAATTAACGCCCGCCTTCACCGTGTTCACGGAGACGCCCAAGCCGATGCCGCCTGGCACAAAAGTGGCTAGGTAGTTCGCGTTGCTATAGTCGGCAAACATGTATTCGACTTTGCCCGACCAATTTGGCAGGAACATATATTCGAGGCCGCCGCCCACGGTCCAACCTGAATGGAAGCGGCTTTCAGCGAATGTCAGTCCAAAGCCTGCAGCCGATATTTGGTTATCGGCCCACGCATAGCCACCCTTGAAGTAAACTAGAACCGTGCTTGCGGGTACAAAGCCGATCCGACCGGTAACGCTTCCAAACGATTGAATGTTGTCGGCGAGCGTCACGCCGAAAGCTGATTGCGAGAATTTCAAGTCGGACCAAGCAGCATCTACTTCGATACCTTCCACCCAGCTACCCATCTGCAAGTTGTAGCCAACCGTGCCGCCAGCGAACCCGCCCTTGAGATCACTGCTCGACGCCGAGACGGCTAAACCGCCAATGGTCGCTCGCACCGTATCCGACCAACCATAACCGCCCATGGCACCGATATAAAAGCCGGTCCAGTTATAGATTGGTGAAACGTACGGCGCCCGAGTGTACGGGACCGCCTGTGGCATGTCCGCTGCCAACGCAGTGCCCGCTGAAGTCATCAAAACTATCGCCGTCAGTATCTTTTTCATTGCCCCAATACCCCCGCTTAAAAATTAAAATTAATAAGGTTCCACAAAACACGCTTTGGGGTTGGAGAGCAACAGGTTCGACACGTCTATGATGGTGTTTTAGGACTTTTCGGGTCACCGTTGCCTGCCTACCGCACGGCTGCCCAGCTTGATGGCTGCTGGTCGCGGCTAGCGGCGGACAGAATAGCGTTCGCGCAAGGGTGAGTTCGCTCTGCTGCCTTGGCCCAAGGTGGGCTTATGGATTGGATGCAGAAACTGGATGCTGACTGGCGGTCCCTAACTGCGCCTGGCAGAGATATGCGATTTCGGCAGCCACGCTCAGATGGCACCCGGTTGCACGGATGTCCGTATGAGAAGGCTGGCTGGGCTAGGGTTTGGGCCGGGGGCAGAAGTGACTGTACGCCTGCTCGGCTGTCAGTTTCTTGCCACAGACTTGATGGCAAAGTTTCTGAAATTCGGTGTCCTGGCCCGGCTCGGGGTTCATGCCGTGCCACCTCTCCAGGTCATACATCATCCCTACCCACGATTTACTGAGCCTTTGCTCTGGCAAACACGGCTTTGGGTACCCCGCTCGTTCGGCACTGGCATCTTCGTCCAGGTGCTCCTCCGCGCAGGACTGGTAATAAGACTTGATGTCCTCGCACTCGTATTTGTTAAACCCGGCGGCAGCTGGAGTGACCAGCAGCCCCAGCGCCAGGGCAATGCCCCGATACATGGCAAGCCTCCTCTGAGAGGAAATTTAAATATGAGAGGATGGTAGGCCTATGTCAGCGTGAGTAAAGAATTATTGCGGCGGCTTGGCCACACCCGATTTCTGCCCCGTTACTTTCCCGCCTCGCGGGCTGCCGTCACGGCCAAATCGTAGCGAAGATGCCCACCAATTTTCTACCAATTTTCCCCGCCTAACAGCTCCGTTGACATCGTCAATTCGTGACCCGCTCAGAATTCATGATCGATGGTTTAGGGGGCTGCGCCACGGGCGAAAAGCATGTTGTCATTTTAGATGGAGGTTCAAAATGACGGCTGTGCGGAAGCGATTTCGTGCTGGCTGCCTTGAATTCAATGGGGCTGATGGGTTGGATACTGCTCTGTGAAGCGTTCTGGCGGTTCAATACTTCGACTGGCAGACTTGTGCCTTTGCGAAGGAAACCGTTGATCCGTTTCCAAGCGGCAGTATCAAGGTTACTCTGGCATAGCGATCTGGGCGGGGGACGATTTGGCTTCAGTATCAGGCGACCCTGTTCTTGGTTTAAAAACGATCTCGTGCTGTGGCCGTTGCCACCCATAAAGCTGTGAATGCGGACAAAATGAGATGCATCGGATAACGACTGCTCTTCATACGTTAATAGCAAAGTTTAAAGGGACCGCTGTTCAGTCGCGTCCAGCGCAACGGCACGAAGGTGAAATCGTTTTGCTTTCTTGCGTTAAATCAAAGCGTGCCAATCGGTGCAAAGCAGCCGATATGTACACAAGCCCTTTGTTCCGAAAGATGATGGCTTACGCCCTAAGCCTCAAGCCAAAGGGTGTGTATATTCTATCTGCAAAATACGGTCTGTTGAAACCCGATGACATTATTGACCCGTACGAGCAGACGCTGAAAAAAATGAGTGCTCGCGACAGGCAACAGTGGGCACGAACCGTAGTTACTAAACTGGGCCAACAATGCGATCTTGACGCAGACCAGTTTGTGATCCTTGCCGGGTCAGCATATCGAGAAAATCTTGTTCCTCATCTCAAGCATTTTAAGGTCCCTATGGCGGGCTTATCGTTCGGAAAGCAACTACAGTGGCTAGAGCGGCAATCGTGATGAGTGCATCATGTCAACGACTGCACGATTGGTTATCCCGCCTGCCAAGGCTTAAACGCGAAGACTTGGGAGGGGTCCCGCCCAATGGGGTATACGTGCTGTTTGAAGGAGGAGAAACTGGACATGGCGGGGAACGGATTGTCCGCGTCGGAACGCATACGGGCCAAAATAATCTTGGACCAAGAATTCGTGAACATCTTTACACTTCAAACAAGGATCGCAGTATCTTCAGAAAACACGTTGGCTGCTGTCTACTAGCCCGGGCAGGCGATGTTTTTCTTGATCAATGGAAAATCGATCTTACGACCAAAAGATCACGCCAAGCCAGCGCAGATAAAATCGACAGAACGAAACTCGCGCAAATCGAGAATGACGTTACACAATACATGTGCACCAATTTCTCGTTTACCGTGTTGCGAATTGACCAAGCCTCGGAAAGATTGCGTGTCGAGTGCGGCCTTCTTTCAACGATCTTCCAATGTCGTGACTGTGGACCATCAACCAACTGGCTGGGAAAATTTCATCCAACGCGTGCAATCATCAGGGAAAGCGGGCTTTGGAACGTTTTGGGTTTGAATAATGCTGCGCTGTCTGCAGGACAGGTCCAGGAAATAATGAAAGTCGGTGCGGTCGCGTAGTACGGCGATGCACTACAATTTCTATCGCAATGGTTCGTAAGCGAACGCGTCGAGCACGGCTGCGCGGATACCCCATAACCTTCGACCGATGGGATCATCCGTGGGTTCTGCGGCGTGATACCATGCCTGCCCATCTAGCCACTCAAGCAGGTGACGGTAACTCCGCCGCTTTCCCGTTAGAGCAAGTCCAGTAGCCTGACGAAGCCAATCTGCGGATTTATTGTTGACCACCACAAATCCGTCTGGCCGGGCGAGTGCCAGAAGGCGAGTTGCGAAGGCCCTTCCCATGCCCCGAATTGCGCACATCTCCGCAAGGATTTCGCCGCCGGCGAGCGGTATACTCTGCGCTGACAAGGACCGTGCTTGTTTGAGAAGAGAAAGGACACGGTCGCGGTCGTTCGCCGCCTCCGGTTCGAACAGGAATGAGCAAACATCCTTGCTGCGCCGACCTATGGAGCCGAGCAGAGCGTCGCCGTCGGCGAAGAAGTGCGTCGGCGCAATCATCGACACTTGGTCTTCCTCTAATATTGCCCAGCTATCTACCTCAAAAAGACTTCCGCCACGCGCAATGGTATCTTCCCAGCTAGGTTGGGGGCCGAGAACGCCGAACGAGGTATTGCGGAACTTCCTGTCCCGCCAAATCGCATCGAGAACTTTCAGTGTTTCAACATAGTCATGCCACTGAGGTCCAGAGCCGTCCCGAAATCGCTTAGGGGACGCTAAGTCAATTAGGGAGGCTTCGCGTTCTGAAGGGCCTTCAGAAACCACGTCAACGATATTGCTCATTGCTAGAGCCTCCTGCGGCTTACCAACCGCAACGTTCACAAGTATACCACCAAGCGGCGGATCGGCAGCTGTCTGGCCAGTACTGTGCGACTGTCTTGACCCAATCAGGACCTTCGCCAGGAAAACAACGATGCACGAAATGGCCGCGCCAACCATGAGCGGCAAAATGCTATCCATCTGCTGCGCCCCTTCTTTTCAAGTTGGAAGATCGAGACCTCACCATTTGACCTTCGAAATGTACACCTGACAACAAAAAACGCGACGCACGGATTGAACCGCCGGGCGCGAGGATCGTCCGGTGCAATAAGCATCGCCCGCGCGGCAGCGCGTCGGGCTAGCCCAACGGGACTGCCAAGGCTTTTTCGGCGGACCGTCTGGATGCGCCTGCGTGCAACATTTGGTTAGGAATGAGAACAACCGGTTTCGCTGGAGAGCCTAAAGACAAAATCGTGGCCAAGATCGTCCCGAAAATTTCCATCAATTTCAGCCGCCGAACAGCGCCGTTTACATCGCCAATTCGATACAAGCCCAGAATTCATGATCGATTTTTTATGAGGCTGCGCCACGTTTGAATAGCTCTCGGTCATTTTGATGAATGGTTCAAAATGACGATCCTGCGGGGTCGATTTCGTCCTGACTGCCTTGGATCAAAAGGGGCTGATGGGTTGGATACTAAGTCTGGACGTCGATACTCGCGGCTTGGCAGGCCGTGACAAAGGTGTGCGTTGTTCCAGGACTAGGACGTCAATCTATCCATCCTCGTCTGAATGCACCCAAACGTAGGGGTCGGTTCGCCTCTGTTCTGTGAGCTTGATCAGGGACGAGTAGCGCGGCCCGCTCCTCGGGCAGCTGCGAAATCTCTTTATGGAAACTTGCCGAGGCCTGCCCTCGCCCTTCGGGCTATGACGGAGCGGCCTTCGCACGAGAGGGCTTGCCCAACCGAATTTACGATGAGCAATATCGCGTTTGGACGCTTAAATATCGCTAGGTAGAAAATTTGATCCACGTCCCGCACATCTCTGAGTTTGAAACTTGCCGCAACGCAGGAACGAAAATTTGGCCCGGATTACTATAATGAGGCCTGATGGTGCCGCGCATGAAGTGCACGTTGTACCTCTCAGGGACTGCCCCTACTCCTACGCTTCGAAGCTTGCTCGCGACCATAGTCATCAAGGGCAGGACTTTAGCTATCGGGTGGAGGTCTCCGGCGAGATCATCTCCGGGCCGTACAGTGCCGATGAAATAATAGCACGCGCGTTCTTGAAGCAGGAATTCGATTGATGATCCGATCCCTCTTTCGAAGGGTCGTTTTTCCGCGCCATGTCGGTTCAGCACGCTCTTGCTCCGCTGCAAGCTTCCGGGGCGAGACAATTTGTGTTAAAGGATGCCCCCATGTCCGATCCACGAACTAAGGACGCCGACCTCGCAGCCATAAAGGCTCGCTATGAATTTAACTACGCTCTCGTTGCTAGTAACCCCAAAATTGCTGACAATCCACTCGTGATCGCGGCGGTCACCAATTCAAAAGCTAGTTACGCTGCGTTTCTCGCCGCACTTGCAGAGGTGGAAGCCGAGCGTAGTTTATTTCGCATGTGGAGAACACACCGCCATTTCAGGCAAGCCTGTGCGGCGGCAGACAGCGCCCACGCCGCGCTCCGCTTCGCCATCGAGAGTGCCGAAGACGAGCACAATCAAACCCAAGCTTCGCAGGACGCAGCTCCGCAAGAGCCATCCGACAGCGAACCAACCGCGCAGGGTGCATGGGATTATTTTCGCGGCAAACCGAATACGAAGGCCGTTCTGGAAGAAAAGGCTAACGTGCTTGTCCGTTTGATCGTCGACAATTGCGACACCGGGTTGCTTTTCGCAGCCAAATTTAAGGATAAGAATTCTGACATTCGGCTGGGAGACGACGAAGCACGGCAATCGATGACAGAGACAGCAGCATTTTTACTTATCTTAGTGGACATATTTTCTTTTAAACTTCTTGGAAGCGAGAATAGTGAGGTTTTCATGCGTGCGTTAGTGATCGGCGTAGCTCGCGCATTGCAAGACAAGGGCGTGGCGATAGAGGCGTTCCAGGGACTTCTTCTTAAGCGATTTGAGGAGTTCCGCCGGGAGGATATTGAAGTCACACTTCGGGCATTCGGAAAGAAGATAGCCGTCATTTTTGGAATTGGCCCGAATATTGCGTTCGACCTTTTTCTCGAAAACGCTCTACTGAGCGCCTCTGCTCGCTGGAAGCTAAACGAACTACTTCATGTGTAAGTACGACGGTCTGACATCGCTTCCGCGAATTCCAGCCGACTGAGTACGCTGCGAACCTGTGCAGCCGACCAATTGCCACCGCGAGCGGCTGTTATGCCCTTTGCGTTTAGACTGGCCGCAGGTCCTCGGAGCGAACAAGCCCCTTCCGCCTGTAGCTGCCGGATCGTCGGGGCAAGGTCGTTAGCCCGGCATTCCGTTTTAGCGACCCGCACGGCAGGGGCTTTCGCTAGATCGGCGCAGGTGGAGGAAATGACCTCTGCTCTTGTCGCCCTGCGAAGGCTATGCCGTCAGAAAGCGAGCATCACCGCACGCCCAACCTAGGTAGAGTGGCCGGTCAGCATTTGGCCTGACCAACATTAGCTTGCCTGGTTCTGCAATGCCGCCGAATAGTGACGCGAAATGTGCGAACGCATCAAACCACCGTTGGGTTGGCGAGAACGAGTGCACCAGCATCACCGCCGCGTCCGTCTTGAACCGCTCGGCTTCGATCACCGCCGAAGCAGTTCGATGTAAGAGCTGATAATAAATGTCATGTGGAAGTGTGCGCTCTTCAAGGCCCAGCACGTCACAGAGAAAAGCAAGTCGAGTGAGCTTGCCAGGCGAGGCGTCGACTAGCCATTGCCCGAGTAACTGGGCAAAGGGCTCGTCCACCTTTCCTTCTATGGTCACCGCCATAGTGCGCGAGCCGATCCGCATTAGCGCAAAAATGTCGTTTTGACTTGCGCCCAGCGCGGCACCAGGCAATTGAACCTTGTGCTCGGGGAGGGCTAGTAAGAGTTCGGGCTCACACCCATCGATCCGCAGGATATCCGTGATCTCCTTCGGAAGCCCTTCTGCAGCCTCCCAGCAGCTTGCTAACGACTTAGCGGAATATCCCGTTTCCCATTGCTTGATAGGATCGGCCAGTAATCGCCTCCAGTCGGCAGCTCCGGTACTGGGAAGATATATTTGTGTCATTGTCACTCCCGTCCAATTGCCTGACGCAGGCGGGGCTTTGCCCGAAGCGGCTGTCCGGGCCGAAAGGAGAATATTCCGATGATCACCCTTGCCCAGCTTCGCCCGAGCCACAAACGCTTAGTCTACGACATCCTAAAAGAATTGAAGCTCGACGTCAGCGATTGGGCAAACTACGGCAAGGGCAAGAAAAAGTCGCCCGCCGCGAACCCGAAATACTGCTATAATTGGGCTTTTGAGAAACCTGACCGGTTCATCGTCCTCTGCTTATGGCACCGGGACATGGAGGAGGTGAACGGTAGCATTCTTCAGTTTAAGAATTACCGTTCTAGGTCAAGCAACCCTCATCCAGTTAAAGTGCGCCGTGCCGAAAGGGCTGATGAACTTCTCACCAAGGCGTACATCAACGGCCTTCCAATCAGGGTCATCATCCTTCTAAATGGAGGTAAGACGCCTAGCAAGAACAAGGGTGGCGTCAAGGGCCGCATTTTGGACGATACACCTTGGGCTGTCACATCCTATGACTTCGACACTGGCGCTCACAGGCTAGAGCGAGGTGTTAAGCCCGAGCGAAATGACGGCTATGAAGAGGCCGAGTATATGGCCCACGAAGGCCAGGCCTGGAAGCGACTGGCCCTAATCACGCAACGCAAACGTGAATGGCGACTTCGGACAGCAAAGATCAAAGATGCCCTCGCCAAAGACAACGGGCGGCTAGTTTGCGAAGTGCCTGGATGCGAGTTTGATTTCTTCCAGCGATACGGTGAACTTGGCCGTAACTACGCCCATGTGCATCACAAAGAACAACTTAGCAAAGCCCCGAAGTCGGGCAAGAAAGTAACGCTCGCCGACCTTGCTATCGTCTGTGCTAATTGCCACGCGATGGTACATTTAGGAGGGGAGTGCCGCGAACTCGACACGTTAATACCCTAGCAGGGCAGAACTGCAGCTAAGCCGCCACGGCCTTGGTCAAAAGGAAAAACGATGGCCCAAAGTCATCCCCCAAAAATCCCACCAATTTTCCCCGCCTAACGCCTCCTTTTACGTCGCCAATTCGGCGCGAAGCCAGAATTCATCATCGATTATTGGTGGGCTGCGCCACAGGTGGTTGGCAGCTGACCTATGCAAGGGAAGGCTCAAAATAGCGTCCTTGCAGGGGTGAGTTTGTCCTGACTGCCTTGGATCAATGGGGTCTGATGGGTTGATACTGTCATGAATGGACGGTGGACGTTCCTGTATGCCTCCTGGCTTCGAGCCGCCATTAGGTAGGAGCTTTGTTGATTGCCTTCGGTTTCGGAGGTGTCCCGGCAGGAGCCTTTGTACGAATGCGCATCGTCCCCCCTCTTGGGTGTTCGATTTCGAACGAATTGGTCTTTCTCACCAAATCGCTCAACTTGCGAAAGCCAAAGGTTCGGGGATCAAAGTCGGAAGCTAGGTTGGCAAGCTGTTTTCCAACTTCCCCCAAAGGCACCCATCCGTCTTCGCTTTCCATCAGTGTGATGACCTTTTTAATGATCGGCGTCGCTTCGCTGAGGGGCTGAAGAGGCTTCGAAGTCGAAGAGGCATCTTGACTGTTCGCCGCAGCGGGAAGCAGGTTCTCCGTGTACACGAACCTTCGACAGGCTTGCCGGAAGCTCTCCGGAGTTTTCTGCTCACCGAACCCGAAAACATCGACGCCTTGCTCACGGATGCGGGCGGCAAGGCGGGTAAAATCACTGTCCGAGGAAACCAGACAAAATCCATCGAACCGACCGCTATGAAGCAGGTCCATAGCATCAATGACTAGCGTGATGTCGGATGCATTCTTCCCAGTAGTGTAGGCAAACTGCTGTTGGGGTATAATGGCATGCTTGGACAGTGTATCCGCCCAAGCCTTCGAACGAGCGCTAGAGAAGTCGCCGTAGATACGGCGGACGCTTGCTTCCCCAATTTTCGCAATTTCTTCGAACAATCCATCCACGATCTTGGCGGAAGCGTTGTCAGCGTCGATGAGAACGGCGAGACGAGGTGAACGCATTTCAGAAGGCACGGCATCTACTCCATGTGAGACGAAATGTTGCGCGGGTGCGTGGCGACGTACAAAGGCGTGGACATCACGTAGAGGGGTATTTCTTCATGGCCATGGCCCTAAGTGCTGATGCATCCATTTCGAGACGATCTCCAGCCGGTCCAGTTCCTCGCCCGCAGTCGTGTGTTCGAGAAGCTGCTGATGATAGCCAATGATCTCTATCCGGTAGTTTCGAAGTGTAACTTTATGTTGCGGATCGAGACCAAGCCGCAAATGTGATGCGATATATTGGTGAAGAAGCTCCCCCGGGGTCGCCGCTAGAAAGCCCGGATCGGGGTTCGCCTCAGCGCGGCGATGAAGCGGCTCCGGAGAGCCTGCGTCTTTGCATTCTGGGAACCCCGTGACACCGGGTTGGCCAGAAACGCGAAGCCGAAAAAGTTACCGGCCTCAACGGCAGTCCGATAGCTCACCAGGGCCGCGCTCCTGTCGCGCTCCGTCCCCTTGCCGTACTCATGGAGTTGCCCAATCCTCAAGTAGGCGTCAGAGAACCCCAAGTCTGCAGCCCGCGAAACAATTTGAACGCTTCGTTGTAGTCCTTCTCAACGCCCTCATGGCCCCACAGCAACTTTTCTGCGTACCAGTACAGGCCTTGGGCGAGAGCGTTACCCTCGGTATTCATCAGGGTTTCCCGTCAAAACCGATCATTCCTCTTCAGAAAAGAAATCTTCATCAAGCCGTTTAAACTCGACCGTGCGGTTCGCTCGAACGCCGACGTTGTGCTCGATCATTAAATCGGAAAGCTTCTTGCCGTCGATTAGGATTACTCGCTGAGAAAGATGGCGGACGAACTCCGCAGCTTGAGCGCTGAATGTGGAAGTAGTTACGAACACGCCCTTGTTGGCCCCCAGGCCGACTAGGCTGCCAACGAAGGCTTGAACTTCGGGACGGCCCACTTGGTTGCCTGTCGCGTACCGCTTCGCTTGTACGTAAACGCGGTCAAGGCCAAGTCGATCCTCATTGATGACGCCATCGACGCCTCCATCGCCAGAACGGCCAAGTTGTGTGGCAGCATTCTGATGTGTGCCCCCGTATCCCATTGCGACCAGAAGATCGATGATAACCCTTTCGAAGAAGCTGGGGCTATTTTGGAGGATGCGTTGCAAAAGATCATCTCGAAGGGCCGCCTGAAAGGCGAGGTGAGCGGCTTCAATCTGTTCTTCGGGTGTGACTTGTTCAATGGGCGTATGAATGGCTGAGGTTTTTGTCGTGGAAATGACATCGTCGGTCTTGGTCTGACCCGCATAAAATTCTACAAACGAGGGTATCTTCATGAGTTCGGAAACGTCGATGCGCTCGGGTTTGCGAGCCAGGAGGGCGCGGCCAGCCTCACTCGCCGAGAACCATCCTCGGCGCTGCGAAGCGATCAACCCGGCCTTTGACATGTAGAACTTGGCCCAATGCACGCGATTGTGCAGGAGCCGCTGTCGCCCGCTCGGCAACATCTGGTCGCGCTCCTCCTGTGCAAGGCCGAACTCATCAGCGATCCGCTCCGCGACGTCGGGAACCCGTGTCTCACCCCCGGCAGCCAACCTCAGGACAGGCAACATTAGGGTCTGGTAATCGGGGATGGGCATTGGACGTCCTCGGGTGCTTGCAAATCGCTCTTGGTCATTTTGGTAGGTTACACCAGGGTGATCTCCCCATGGGCGTCATATTTTCAGAATGGCTGTAGGGTTGAGTGGCGGAGAAGAACTCGAACTGGCACGCTTTATTCGTATGGCAAAGATATGCCGTTATGCGATGCCGTGGTTTCTTGCCGGGTCATTTGAAGCTTTGTTCCCCCGCCGCGAGATTACGCAATAATGCAAAGGTCGGACCCCGGAGCGGTGATGCGCGGTGCTCTGGCGGTCGTTCATGAAACCTCTAATAGTGGAGTTGCAGATGATCACTGCGAACGTCCTCCGCCGCGTCTTATATATCAAGTTTGGTCATTCGACCGGCACGGGGTTCACAATAGATGTCGAGAATAGGCAGTACCTTGTGACGGCCCGGCATGTCTGCGAGGGTATTGGTCAAAGCGACAGCATCGAAATCCGCCACAAGGGTCAGTGGTCCTCTCGATCAGTTAAAGTCGTCGGGCTCGGTGCTGAAGAGCGCCTCGACACCGATGTTGCCGTCCTCGCACTGAACGAGCAGATTTCCCCAGCGCTTCCGTTGGAAGCAAGTTCAGCGAAATTGGTTTGGGGCCAGGACGTATTTTTTTTGGGATTTCCCTTCGGCTTACATACGAGTGTCGATATGAATGAGGGGTTTCCCATTCCGCTCATAAAGCGAGCAATTATGTCCGGGAGCATCGGAGAGCCCGGCAAAGAGCGAGAGGTCTTTTTGTTAGACGGCCATAACAATCCAGGTTTTTCCGGCGGTCCTGTTGTGTTTCGTCCTCAAAACAATTCGTCGATCCCGTTCCAGGTCATGGGCGTCGTCAGTGCATTTTGGACCGAGGATGGAAAAGTACTTTTTCGCGGTGAACCTACGGAACTCACTAGCACTTTGAATTCGGGAATTATCGTTTGCCCATCAATTGCCCAGGTTACGGAGATGATAGCTGCAAATCCAGTAGGCCCGCTCTTAACCCGGACCTGATCACATTGGGCGCGAGCTTCGGAAAGCTAAGCGTTAACGCATGTGCTTCACGCGGCACCACCGTGACATCGCTTGAATTTCTTGCCAGAGCCGCACGGGCAAAGCTGATTTCGGCGTGGATCCTGGCGCGTTCGCTTGACTTGAGCCGTTGGAAAATCGGTCATGTGCATTCGTCGTTCTTTCATCGCATCAGTCTTAAAAAATCGAAGTTCCTTATTGGCTTCTTCATAATGAGCGCACTGCTCGTCGGTCCAATGCTCGCAATCCATTAAAATGAAATCCTCAGAATTGGTGGATGCATATTTTGGTGCATCAATGGCTATTCCGATGACCTTGTTGAGGTGTGGAAACCTCAACTTCGCCGCGCCGCATGCGATCTCAAGCGTGCCCAGCCGTCTAGGTCTGTATTCAGTCTCATAGTCGCCAGGATTTGGATGATAGAGCTGCAAGAAGACGTAACCGCGATCCTTGAAGACCGATGGCAGAAACGACATGTGGCGCATCGGGCCCGTGGCATTGTCCGGGAAGTTGTTGATGGTCGTTAGCATCATGTGTGACAAAGCGCGTCGAGAGAGGCGCGGCTCTTTCGCCATCTCGTGAATAGCGCTTTTGCCACGAAATACATCAGAGTTACCGCCTAACGTACCAATGAGCGCGTTCCTCCCTGTCTTTTGAATGAGTTTGTCCCAAGCATAGGAGATTTTGTTGTCCGCTTTTCGCCGCTGATACGGGGCTGAAGTAACGAAGTCGCGCCATTCGCCTTCGCCAATCATGACCCCATTGTAGCTGCTGTCCTTCGGACCAATACGGTACGACTTTTCCGTTTCATCGTAATTGAAAAAATAATGGGCTAGCAGGTCTTCTTCGCCGCAATAGGTCAGGTAATCAAGACGACGAATAGCGCTTTCCTTGGCATCGAAATAGCGCTGCAAATCGGGCAACGTATCGAGTTCGCCGAGCACATGGTCAAGATTATGCGTGTCCAGCAAGTGAACCGGATCATTTTTTTCTAACGCAACGATGAATGGCGAGGCCGAAGTAGAGGGGTTAGCCTCGTAACTTACACCAAGGCTGCCATACACGTTGTCCCGGGACGCGCGTTTGCAAGCTTCCATAGCGCCATGAGCAACAATGATCCTGTAGACGCGCAAATCGCCTGCAGGAATTTCCAGCGGGAGGCGAACCTGCCTTCTTGCGTCGAGGTAGATTTGATCTCTGTTTGCCAACACGTAACGCTTCGCACCGGCTGCCGTCTGAATTTGTTTGGTTATAGCCTCCTTCTTCCAACGGTCCCAAGTAAGTTGGGTATCCACGCCCGGTTTGTCGAAGCGACGGCTTTCGCGATCAAAAAACAAAAATACCGTATTCTCGAAGACAACCAGAAGGTCGCATAACTCTTTGCCGTCGGCCTTGTAGGGATTGGGGTACGACCAAATATTGAGAAACGTCCGTTCGCAGAGTTGCGAAAGGTATTGTTCGGTCTGCGTTTGTCCGGGTGATTTCTGTATCGCCATCTTCTTTTCGCGCACCTACGCAAAGCGTGGTTCTAAAGTCAGCCACGGGCTGTCTTGTATCACAAGAGCGCACTGGCGGCGTTGCCTGTGAATAGCTCTCCATCCCTGACGTAGCGCGCCAGCATCGCATCCGAGGCGTGACCGGTTTGCTGTCTAATTTTCCACGACGACACGCCCGCCTGTGCCGCGCTCGTTGCTAGTCCTGCCCTGAGGCTGTGACCGGAATAATTCCCCACATCGATACCGGCTGCCTGCACCCGCTCACGCACAACCAAACAGACAGCTTCCCCCGATAGGCGCTTGGGACCAACCCGCTGATGACGGTCAACCGGCCTGAACAGGGCTCCTTCGGTTATGCCGGAGGCGACCCGCCACTGGTCGAGCGCAACTACTGGACACCATTGGCCTCGACCGTGCGGGATACCGATTTTGCGACCCGCTCCGTTTTGATCTGTTTTCGAACGGCGGAGGGTGACTTCAAGGCCCTGACGTACCAGCACCACGTCGTCGAAATTCAGTCCGATCAGTTCGGAGCGCCGAAAGCCACCAGCAAACCCGAGCAGCAGCAATGCTCGATCCCGGACATCCTTGAGCCCCGATCCCATGGCTTCCAGCACCACGAACAGGTCTTCCTTGATGAGAGGGGTTGCTTGGCGTTGGGCCGTGCCTTTGATCCGTTTTAAGCCCTGTACAGTCGCTTTGACGATCTCCACGGAGGTTGGGTTACTAAATCCGCGAGAACGATGGACTTTGCTTAGAGCGGCTATACGTCGATTAAGCGTGGCAACGCTTAGGACATCCGCGTATGCGACCAGATATTCGGCGATTATCTCGGGGGAAGCGGGTATCCGACCGCCCCAGCTCTCGAAGTGGGCCAAGTCGCTCAGATAAGCGACCCGAGTATTCTGAGCCAAGCTCTCCCGAATGTAATCTGCCACCGTGTTCGGCTCGAAGCTTGTGCACTCAGTTGCAAATTGGTGTGCCAAATCGCCTTTTTTGGGTCCCGATAAGTGAAGGTTATAACGAGTTAGAGGATCACCCGACATTGGACCTCTCCGCATTCAGGAGGCCAATGTCGTTGCGCATGAGCTGCAGGATTTCGGTGCCATCACTGCAACTCGGGCCGTTGCATTCGATATCCACCAGCCTGCGTAGTTCGTCCCCCGTAGGCCACCGTGCCCGCTGTCGAACCAAGCCGCCTTCCACACGGAAAACAACCGTCCCAAGGAAATTGACCCTTTGTCCCGCAGGGACATGACCTTTAACCCAACGGGCGGTTTTGCAATCGCGCTGGAGAAGGGCCTGGAGAGCTTGACGACCCTCCCGAGTGTAAACGTCACAGGCCCAGCCTGGGACCTCCCCCACCATGGTCGCAGGTGGCATTTCGTCATCTTGCAGGGTGGATGCTTCGGTCATGGCGAGTGGACACAGCAATGCGACGAACGAGCAGAGCGGTTCGCCTATCTTCCGAAATCCTTCGCGGGCGATCTCAACCACAGTGTGCGGAAGACCAGCCTCGCATAGCCCGTCGAACAAGCCGGTTGGCTCCCCAGCGCGGGCGTTCAGGTGCTTCGTTTGCCGAGGATGCGTTCCCACAGCATACCAAGTGGCCAGCCCACGGACGGGCAGCGCAGCGTCACCTGTAGCTATGTGGATTAGTTCGGACGTTGTCTTGGCGGCAAGCTCTGCCCGGGCTCGTTGATAGCGCGGATGACTATCAGCAGTGAGCAATAGATCATCCGCTGCACGACACTTGGGGGCCTTTACCATTCGATCAACGATGTAGCTTGCGGCTTTCCACTCCCCACCAATAGTCGCTCTGTATCTCTTCCCCGCCAGGGCTGCCGTAACCAGTGAGACTGTTTGTAGATCAGCGACCCCGACTTCTTCGAAGGCCGCTGCACCGCATCGCCTCCAGAGCCGATCTGGAGCGATCAGCAACAGCGTGGCCGCTGCTTGTTGGGCGAGTTCGCCTTCACCCCGGCGAATGGCTTTCTGCAATAGGCTCATTGCCAGCCAATGCGAAATTTTCAGTGGGGCGGGTGGCGGTTCGCGATAGGCAAAGATTTCGTCGGCAAGCTGCTGTCTGACACTGTTCAGGATAACGGGTCCGTTCATGCGCTCTCCTCTTGAGGTGAGGGGAGCCGGAGACGTCAGACCCACTACGATAATGATCCTGTTGCTGACCAGGTAAAGAGGTTTGTTTAAAATTCCCGATCTCCGTTAGTGCTCCACAAGCAGACACGGATCAAGCCAGCCGTCACTTCAGCTTTGTGCCAATAACCGACATCAGCCGGCGGCACCCGTCAAAACGCGATTGGACTGTCGTCTAATCCGTCGTACAGTATCTCTTGGGTTGGATTTGCGCGCCATGCCGCAAGAGCCGCCAGGTCGGGTCGAGCGCAGGTTGTCGGCGATATTGGCCGCCGACGTGGCTGGCTATTCGCGGCTTATGCACAGCGACGAAGAAGCCACGCACGCCAAACTGACCGCGCTCCTCGCGGACGCCGTGGACCCAGCAATCGCCAAACATGGCGGCCACATCGTGAAGCACACCGGGGACGGGTTCCTGGCGGAGTTTTCGAGTGCGGTCGAGGCGGTTCGGGCCGCGGTGCTGTTCCAGACCCACATTCATGAACTTACAATCGGTGATGTGGAAGATAGGCGTCTTGCTTTCCGTGTGGGCATCAATATCGGCGACGTCATTGTTGAGCCGCATGACATTTTTGGTGACGGTGTCAACATCGCTGCAAGGCTTGAGGGCATCGCCGAACCGGGTGGCATCTGCATCTCGTCTTCCGCCTACGATCAGGTTCGAGGCAAGGTCACGGTTGAGTTCGCCGATTTGGGCGATCAAGAACTCAAGAACATCGCTCGTCCGATCCGAGCATTTGCAGTGATCCACGACGGGCAAGGTGCGACTAGAGAAGCCGGTGGAAGGCAAATTCCGGCCCCACCACCTTTGTCTATCGTGGTGCTGCCCTTTGCGAGCATCGGCGGCGATGCCGAGCAGGAGCATTTCGCGGACGGAATAACCGAGAGCCTGACCACGGATTTGTCACACATTCATGGCTCGTTCGTAATCGCACGCAATACTGCGTTGACCTTTAGGGGCAAGGCAGTCGATGTGAAACAAGTCGGGCGCGAGTTGAATGTCAGGAATGTAGTCGAAGGCTCAGTTCAGCGCGGCGGCAATCGGCTTCGTTTGAATGTGCAACTGATAGATGTCGAGACTGGCAAGCACCTCTGGGCCGAACGGTTCGACAAGCCAGTCACTGATCTGCTCACATGCAAGACGAAATCGTATCTCGCCTGGCCAATTCATTGTGGACCCAACTAATTGCTGCCGAGGCGCGACGATCAGAACACGTGCTGAACCCGACTTCGATGGATCTATTCATTCGGGGCTGGGCGCTTCTGCACTACAAAACGAAACCCGCTGCTTTGCTGAAAGCACTGGAGTGCTTCGACCGTGCGTTGGTTCTCGACCCCAACAACGTCGACGCGCTGGTCGGTAAAGCACACGCACACGACATCCTTGGCGGAGCGATTATGGCGGATGACAGTGCCCCGCACCGTGCGGCCGCCGAAGCAGCATCGACCGACGCTCTATCTAGGAACCCGCAGCACGCCGTGGCGCATATGACCCTTGGAGCAACTTATATCCATACAGGTCGAGCGGTCCAAGGGATTGCAGAGTGCGAGCGAGCGCTGGCGCTAAATCGGAATTTGGCATCTGCGCAGGCGTATATTGGTCTTGCTAAGATCTTTCTGGGGCGAGATGCGGAAACTGAAGCACACGTCAATGAGGCACTCCGGCTCTCCCCTAACGACACCGGTGCCTTCTTTTGGATCACCTGGGTCGGTTTTTCTAAACTACGGCTCGACCAATTTGCTGATGCGGCCGCGTGGTTTCGGCGGGCCATCGAAAACAATCGAAACTATGCTTGGCCCCATTTTGGGCTGGCAGCCGCGCTGGTGCTTTTGGATGATTTGGAAGCGGCAAGGGTCGCCATGCAACAGGCGCTCGCGCTCGATCCGAATATCAACGTTAGTCGCCTGCGCGCAAAGTTGGCGCCTGTGCCGCCAAATTCAACCTTAAGCGCTAAACGCGAGCGGTTTCTCAACAGCTTGCTCCGCGCCGGAATGCCGGAGGGGTGAGGTTATCTACGTACCTCACAGCTTGTTTTCGAACGCGTGCCGTTATCTTCACAAGCTGACCGCCCCTAGGGATTAGAATAACGCAGTGTGGCTTTGTAGCTTCGACGCTTGGAAGACGTTGAAGCCGGTCCAGTGAAATATGTTTGGAGGCGCACCGAGGTCCGTTGCGGGTCAAACGCGTCGGTTTGACCCTCTGCCAACCACTTCCGGTCTACCACCAATAGCGGAAGTGTCGCTCGCGGCGAATGTATCGGTTCTCCAATAAATGGTTCTGCGCACGGCGGCTTGCACAGCGACAATGCCTGTCCCAATCTTTCGCTTCCCACGGTATTCAGTCTCAGGGACTGTCCGGCCAACCGCTGGTCATGCGATCCCTATCCTATTGGACCTTGCTGGCTATAGGCATTGGAACGGGGTCGTTGAAGTATCCCCGACATATTCTGGAATGTGTCCCCGAACCTGTCTTGCTCATGCGATGTGTGTCCCTGAATTGTCCACGGCGATGACAATGGAAGGATGCATCAGCTTCCGGTCAGGATCGCCATTCTGGCCATCTTGATGGTGGCCTTCTCCTTGCCAATTAGGCCCCGGCCACGTTTCCGTGCACCGCATTTGAGGACCGCTTCCTCATACCGGCGGTATTCCCCCGGGGTGAAGTACAACAGCACACACCTGGTGTCTGCGGGCTTCTCTCGCGCAACATAAGCCTCCAACTCCTTTGTGGTGTGGTTTTCGGCAAATTCGATAAGTTTGACGAAGTTAATGCCCGCACCACGATGCTTCCCTATCAATTTGGATTTGGTCCAGCCGATGTGGTGCAAGCGCGTCCGGAAACCGGAAGTGATCTGAAGCTGATCTGCAAGATTGATTAGATAATATGCTTTTCGGGTCCCCAGCCCAGCCTTCTTCACAACCCGGCGGTAGTCCTCCCGGGAATTAACCTTTAACGCCCGAAGAGCGTGCCCAAGCTCCAGAAATCTCTCCGCAGGCCGCAGTGACAGGGCCAAAACTTTCTTTTCCAAATCCGGTGCACTCTTCATGTTGCAATTAATTTCACAAATTTGGCAGAAGTTCTAGTCTTGGGTACGATAATGTCCTACCTTCTTTAGGGTGCAGCAGGAGGGCTTAGGAACGCTCTGGGCGCGTCCAAGCATTGTGGTGGGAAGGGTGAGGGGACCGAGGCTAGAACAAGCCAGTGACGTCCCAAGCTAGTTCTATGTAGGTGGTGCCCGTGGCCAATCACACCTGGTCAAGTTTGTATTCGGCCAGGCAAGCTGGCCATTTCGCCCATATTTGATCTGGCGTCCACAGCTCATGCTGTGCGGTGGCCAGGTGCTTGCGGTAGGCAGTACGCTTCTCCGCAGGCAATATCTTCAGCGCGGCAGGGAGACCCCTGACGCTCACGCTGTCCGTGAACAACGACCACATGTAAGGCTTCTTCTCCGACGCAGGGGGACCTGGCATATGCAACAGCTTGGCCGCCAAGAAGGGATTGGGTAGCTCGTGGAGAGAGGAAAGCTTGGAGGGCGAAGGGTGACGTAGCCTTCGTTCAATCCGTACCGTGGCCTTGCCTGGCCATTTTTTCCCCTGACTGAGGCGCTTGGCCTTCTTATTGTAGAGCAGGGTTTGATTTCCCTTCTTGGTCCCCAACACAAACGTTTGCAGCTTGCCGCTGACCGCCCAGCTTTTAGTGGTTAGCGCCTGATGAGGCAGAATGACGTAATTTTCCGGTCGAGTATTGGGAATATCGACCGCGATGTCGATCCGTGTGATCCGTCCATGTTTGATGACGTATTCCCAGCCATCAGGCATCAACGTCACCACGATGGCCCGTAGCTTATCAATGCCGTTCTCACCCAATTTCCTTGGGTTGAATTCGAAGCGACACTTCGTCGCCTTCTTATTCTCATACTTAAACTGAAACAGCACCCTTGCTGGCGTTCCCGGATTTATCCATTTCGCAACCTTGTAACCGCCCTTTGCTTTAGGGCCGGTCTCGTTGAAAACGCTCTTGTCGTCTATTGCCGTCCAGAAGGCTTTGTATACGTCGCCCGCATCGGCTTGAAGGAATGTCACGACGATGCTGATTTTGTCGATGAAGGGTGCCGGTACCGTTGGGCTAGGTACACTCTGCTCAGTCGGCTTTTCCTGGTGGGTTTGGTTCTTGTTAGAAGCAGCGATCTTTTTCTTCGTGATGATTATCGCCAAGGGATTTCCCGCTTGTGAGCGTCAAGGCTCCAATATCGGGAAAATTCTACCCCCTACCGGGAATGGTCAATAGATTTGTGCCAACGGACGGAATTTGTATCTCCCGACTGGCTTTGACGCAACTTTCTAAGGGGCCTTACAATGAAGATGGTGCAAATTTAGGCCCGGGAATTCAACGAGCTGCATGTATTTGATCTGGTAGTCGGGATCGGATTTGTCGCGCCGAACCGGGAGGATTTGATCGGCCTCACATCAAGAATGACAAATCAGCACCCGCGTGTGAAATCTTATCAACTGCGGACTTCAGCTGGCTCAGCTTGGCTCCCCCGCCATATTGACCGTGAACACTCTTGTCGGAGTGACCGACGAGCGCCTTGTTGATGTACTCGGGCGTTTCCGCTGCGCGAAGCGCATCTAGAAAATTATGTCTGAAGCTATGAAATGCCGTCCTGGATGATTTGAAGCCAACGTGCGCGGCAAAGCGCCCCCACCACTTGCTGAAGTGGTGAGAATGATAGCCATCTGAACCTTTCTTGATCTCCGGGAAAACTCGGCCCGATTGTTGACCCGACTTGATATAATCGAGAAGTCCCAGGTCGACGAGAATGTGATGAATTGGTACCTTGCGCTTGCTTGAGGCAGTTTTGAGGGATTTGCCTTCACTTTTGTTCACGTCGAAGTACCAAATGCCGTTTTCTTCCTTCGCATCCGATTTCAGCAATTGAAGGATTTCGCCAAGCCGCATGCCGGAATAGAGGGCGATCAGGGGCACCCAAAAATAGCCGTCACGAATGAGAAGCGGTCCTGGCTTATGGCGGCACGCCTCGGTTTTGTGACCGGTGTAGAGCGGTGACTTGAATACTTCGACAAGCTGTTTTGGGGCGTACGGGTCGCGTTGTTCGCCGGGTACTAATTTCTTCAGACCAGCAACTTTGACGCCCGCTCCAGGCACCTTGTCGAGATAACCCTCAGCCGCACTCCATATCATCAGCTGCCGGAACATGGTGAAATACTTGTCTTGCGTCTTCACTGAGAGTGACACACCAGCGGTGTTGGCGACAATTGCCTCTGCAATGCTTACTCCTTTGTTCACCCCCATCTTCATGAAGTTCGGTGGCACCGTAGCTAGGGCATCGCGAACGCGCTTTACGTCGTCGATGCCCAATGAAGCCATAGACTTGTCTGCGCCGATGAGTTCGGTTGCCAGCGCGATCACCCGCTTAACATCAGCTGCGGTTTTAGCGGCCCAGTCATTCTTGCTTTTGAAATCGAAGAACTGCTTTGCCACCGATCCGAAAGTGGGACCAGCGGGCGCAGCCTTTACCTCATCACCGGGGATCGGTGGTAGATCGATTGCAGTAATACCCGCAAACCAAGGATCCTTGGGAGCTGTCTCGTGATATTCGCCGCGCAGATTAGCCGCCAATATTCTGGCGCTTTCGATTTTGGCCCGGAGAACCGCGTTACAGGCGAACTGGAACGCATCAGACGACTTGGTATCAATGTGCGGATTGGTTGGGTTCAGTAACGCACGGGCATCTGACTGAACGCTGGGGGAGAAATACTGCTGTTTTAGTGCTTCTCGCATTTTAGTCGCGAGTTGCTCTGTGCCAGTAATCTCGAAATCCACGTCGATCAACGGATCGATTGGGAGTAGCAAGGCGAGTTCAAGAGATTTGCTGAGTTGGGCTTTGAAGTAATCCTTTGCCCTGTTCACGATGACATCGTTCGATACATCCGCCATCGAGCGCAACTCCCGGAACAGCAGTTCGAGCCCATTGCTCAGAACGCGACCGCGCATCTTCGCCGACATTGCGTCGGAAGTTCGAAGTGAAGCTTTAACTTCACCTTTGCCCACTAATTTTTTCAGAGGCAGCGGGACGGCAATCCTGAAATAAAACTGAGAACCGCGTTTCACGACATGGCATTGCGACATATCGACGTGCTTTCTGTACCAGGGTTCTGTCCCAGGCGGAGAAGCTGCCGATAGCTGTTTCTAATATCGCAGGAGGACCAGAAGGTTAGAACGATCTGGCGGAGAGGGAGTCAGTCAATCCCCATTGAAAGGCAAAGCATTTTTTACCTTCTTAGACCAAAACCCACCATTTGAGCTACGGCCAAAAAATGGGGTTTTGTCTCCGACAAAGCCTGTTCCGCCAATGGCCGGTCATCGACAACGATGGCATCAAGCGACTAGCGAAAGGCAAATTGCCGTCGCGCCGACCAGCCTAATCGCTTAGGCGTTTGCCCTCCGAAAGCAAAGGTCACACGTTCGAATCGTGTTGGGCGCGCCATTTTTCCATTCAGAATAAAACTGCGAACTCTATGCGGATGTAGTTCGCGGTTTAACCCAACGCGGCGAAGGTCGCGGCGCTGAAAGCATTCTCGGCGGAAGGATATCCCGCCATCTAAGTCAGACCTTGGACGTCGCATCGGGTATCGAGCCACAGGCTGCAAGATACCCGGAACGCGCGACTTGCATCGCTCTCACGCCGCCTCGTAAGATGCGATCTTCTTGATCTGTGGCGCGAGCACGTCTTCGGCCGTTTCGATATCGAAGCGCGCCTGAATGTTCATCCAGAACGCAGCGCCGGTCTTGAAGAACTTGCCGAGCCGCAGCGCGGTGTCGGCCGTAACGGGCTTTTCTTCGCGCGCGATGCGTTCGATCCGGGTACGCGGCACGTGCAGCGCGGCCGCGACCGCGTAAGGTGTCAGCTTAAGCGGAACGAGAAATTCTTCCCGCAGGATTTCGCCGGGATGAACCGGCGGAAGTTTCTTTGCCATGCACAAACTCCTAATGATAGTCGATTATTTCGACGTCTTCGGGACCCGCATCGGTCCACCTGAACACGATCCGCCATTGATCGTTGATGCGAATTGAGTGCTTACCCGCCAAATCGCCCTTAAGCCTCTCAAGGCGGTTGCCGGGAGGCGAACTCAGGGCCTCAAGAAAGCCGGCCGCGTCCACCATAATCAGTTTTCGGCGAGCTACCTTGGCGAGATTTGCCGGGAAACCCTTCGGGACGATGCGACCCTGAAGGATCGGCTCGGCAAATTTCCCCTTGAAGCTCCTGATCATGAGCATACGTATCCCATCGAGATACGTATTGCAAGGATTTCGTATCTCGATGGGATACCACCGGCGAGCGCCGCGCTTCGCTACGTCAGCCCGCGCCGCTCGATAGTGGAATTCGACCTGCGAAGATGGCCTGAAGTCTGCATTGCGGTCACGTGCTGATCAACATCCCGGACCATTGTCTTGCGCGCTGCCACGAGAATCGACTCTGCAATACGCCGGTCCAGCGGTAGGCGGGGCGGCTGCTATTCCTGCCCAATGTTGAGTGCGGAATTGGGACTATCGGCCAGTGGGCGCACTTGAATTTATATCGCAATATCAATTACATACGAATTCGTGTTTTATTCTGCGTGGCGCGCCAAATTGCCACCATTCAGAATAAAACTGCGAACTCGGGGCTTGGATGGGCCGATTGCGATCGGCTCTTGCGCAGCTATCGGGCGAAGCAAAATTGCGTCAAGCTGAAATTGGATAATATTGGCGCAAGCCAATCTTCACGATGACGCAAATGGACGCCAGAATTACCGAACTCATGGCGCGGCTCGCGGCACTGGAACGCGAGCGCGCTGAGATCTTAGCCGAGATCAACACCCTGCGATCGCTGCGGAGTGAAGAGGCCGCGGCTATCAAAGCGGTGCCTTCGGCAAAAGCCGGCGATCCCATCGACCGGAATTCGACAATCGAAAAGAAGATTGCTCTGTTTCGCCGGCTTTTCCGCGGCCGCACAGATGTCTTCCCCATCCGTTGGGAGAATAGCACGACAGGGCGCAGCGGGTACGCACCTGCCTGTACGAATGAGTGGCAGCGTGGGATTTGCGAAAAACCAAAAGTCAAATGTTCGGCATGTCCAAATCAGGCATTCCAGGCCGTAGATGAAGTGTCGATCGAACGCCATCTACGCGGGACCAACACGAATGGCGCCCCGTTCGTTATGGGCGTCTATCCGATGCTTGCGGATAATACCTCTTCGTTCCTGGCCGCGGATTTCGACGAAGGGGAATGGCGAAGAGATGTCTTCGCTTTCAGGGAGACCTGCCAGCGCCATAAAATTCCTGTTGCCATTGAGCGGTCGCGATCCGGAAACGGTGCTCACGCTTGGATTTTTTTCGAGGAACCGATACCGGCGGCGTCGGCGCGCCGTCTCGGGGCCTTCCTAATCACCGACACGATGGAACGTGTCCCCGATATCGGATTCGGATCCTACGATCGGCTTTTTCCGAGCCAGGATACAATGCCAGCGGGTGGCTTCGGTAATTTGATTGCCTTGCCGCTTCAGGGACTCGCGCGAAGCTCTGGCAACAGCGTGTTCATCGACGAGTCTTGTTCGCCATATCTGGATCAATGGGCCTTCCTGTCAGCGATTGAACCTATGGCGCGATCGAGGGTGGATCATCTTGTCGAGGAAGCGAGTGCATCTGGGAAAATTCTCGGCGTACGTATTCCTCTTGTCGACGAAGACGAAGAACCGTGGCTTGCCCCGCCATCGCGCCGACAGCCACCGCCAGCAATAAGCGGGCTACTGCCAAGCGCGATCACCATCGTGCAGGCTGACCAGATTTACATCCCGCGTCACGCGCTACCGCCGCCCTTGATCGCGCGCCTTATTCGTCTCGCTGCGTTCCAGAACCCCGAATTCTACGCTGCACAAGCGATGCGCCGATCGACCCATGACAAGCCTCGGATCATCTCTTGCGCGGAGTTGACTAGCCATCACGTTGCTCTGCCTCGCGGGTGCTTCGACGCCGTCAGCGATCTCCTTGCGTCAGTTGGAATTGCAGTCACAATCGAAGATTGCCGCACTACCGGTGCGCCGATCCCATTCGCATTCACCGGGGCACTGCGCCCAAGCCAGGAGCAGGCGATCGCGGCCCTGTTGCCGCACGATACCGGCGTGCTTGCGGCATCGACGGCGTTCGGCAAGACGGTCTTAGCCATCCGGATGATAGCCGAACGTGGATTGAATACGTTGATCCTCGTTCATCGCCGTCAACTGATGGATCAATGGATTGATCGGCTCACAGCGTTCTCAAACCTGCCGCGCGATGCGATAGGCGTGATAGGCGGTGGTCGTCGCAAACCAAAGAGTCAGGTTGATGTAGCACTGATCCAGAGCCTTGTTCGCAAAGGAGAGGTCAATGATATCGTCGGCAATTATGGGCATCTCGTAGTCGATGAATGCCACCATTTGTCGGCGGTGAGCTTTGAACTCGTCGCGCGCCGCAGCAAGGCGCATTACATCCTGGGCCTGTCAGCAACGGTGACCCGAAAAGACGGGCATCACCCGATCATCGTTATGCAATGTGGCCCCGTCCGGCATCGTATAGATGCGCGATCCGAGGCCGCCAAGCGCCCATTCGATCACGTGGTGCGGATCAGGGATACCAGCTTCCAACTTCAAGCCACATTGGACACCTCTTCTCTTTCCATCCAGGATGTTTTCAAGGAAATGGTCGATGATGAAGTGCGCAATGATCTGATTTTCGATGATGTCTTGCGTGCGCTGCAAGCTGGTCGCTCACCTGTCATTATAACAGAACGTACCGCCCACTTGGAGACCATTGCAAAGCGTCTCGAGCGTTTCGCGAGGCATGTGATCGTATTGCGCGGTGGGCAAAGCGAGAAGCAGCGCCGCGACATCGCCGCGCGGCTCGCAGCAATTCCCCACGCCGAGGAACGTGTCATAGTCGCGACCGGACGCTACCTCGGCGAGGGGTTCGATGATTCCCGCCTCGATACCCTTTTTCTTACCATGCCGATTGCATGGAAAGGCACACTTGCCCAGTATGCCGGCCGATTGCACCGTCTCAACGACGCCAAGCGCGAGGTGATCATATATGATTATGTCGACATGAGAGTGCCGGTTCTGGCCCGCATGGCTGCGAAACGCCGCATTGGCTATCAGTCAATTGGTTACAAGATATTGGGTGCGCGCGATTTTTTTCCTGCCAGGTGGTCACATCGAGCGCACTCGCTACACGATAGTCAAGCGACCAAATCGCTAGAAGAATGCGGGCGGAATTGCAGGAGGCCGCCGATCCCGATAATTACTTTTCCGCCTGTCCGACGCCAAGGGCGCGGATTTTGTGAGTGGATATCGCCAGCTCCGAAAGGAACGAGACCAACTCCCGGCTATCATTGCAATGATTCGCGGAGGCGCCTCGATGAGCCGAACCCAGCCAAAATCCTCGCCGACGGATGAGCATGCGAGACGGATCGCACAGGCGATCGCCAAGGGTCGACCGCCCCCGTTCAATGATGCCTTCGATCGGTACTGCGAAAGCTTCCCACGCGAAATCTTTGCCGCCTTCACGGGTGCGGCTCGCCACATGCCTCCGGCTGGCCAGGATGAGCCGCTTGCGATCGGTTATCTGTTTCTGCTGCAGCGGCTGCTCGAGCATCTACGTTATCGCACCGATCGCGGCTACGCGGACGCAGCCAAACTGATCGCGGATTTTCAGGCCGACGTCGTCGCGCAGGTCGAGGCCGGAAACGTCGACGGTCGCATGCTTGCCTTTGTGGGAGGAGCCCTGCACCAGTCGAAAATCCCGGCATCGCCTGAGCTTGCCACGGCGTCGGCAAGGCAGCCCGTCGACCCGGACGAGGACGGATCGCTTCCGACCGACGTCCACGCCGCTCTCGCCGGCATCCTCGAAGCCTGCGACGGCGATCCGTTCCTGGCCGTGGGCTCGCTGATCGAAAGCGGTCATGCCATGCCGACGGAAACCCGAAGCGCCTTGGCCGTGGGCCTGGCGCTTGCTGGCATCCCCGAAGCGCGTGGCGCCGCGGTTCTGTTCCTGCTCGACCCAAATTCGACTGTGCGCCGGGCGGTTGCCGGAGCGCTTGCGCAGCTCGCCGCCTCGCTGACGCCGACAGATGTCCGGCGGCTGATCGCAATGCGCAATTGGCGACCCGAGAACGAGCGAGCCGAAGTCGACGCGGTCATACGCAAGGCGCGGGCGGCTGGGATCGATTGCGCGCCATGGGAGGCTGGCAGCATCGAGGCAATCGTCGCCACCGCCGTCGACGGTGCCACAGCGCAGGGATTCCTGCTGATATCCCCGGCCGGACGGAAAAAGCGGATTTCGTCGGTCCTGACCAAAGGCGGGATCGTGGATGCCTGGAGTGGCGAGCCGGAATCGCGCCGCCAGATCGAGACGAGTCTCGCCGCCGCCGGGATGGATACCCCTACGCTTGCCGTATCCCGATCATATCTCGATCGCATCGTGGCGCACGAACTGGCACTCAGTATCAAGAAACGGGAAGCGCCGCCGTTCGGCCTGCTCCAGGTCGCCGAAACTATCGGCGGTGCCGATTGGCAACCCGCGCGCATGGCCTTTGGTGAAACGCTCGCGGGGATGATCGCCGAGGTCCCCAAGGCGATGTGTGAGCCCGCCACGCTCGCATCGGTGCTGCGGAAGAGTAACGAACTTGCCGAGATGGAGGCCGTCGCACAATCCTGGTTCGAGGACGACCCGCAGGTCGCTCAGGCGGTGGAGCGCGCCCGCGGCCGTGATCGTGCTAAACTTGTTACGTATCTATTGCAGAGCGTCATTGCGCGACATCGTGACAGATGGGCTGACGTTGTTTTGCGCACGGCCCTATGGATGCGCGAGGCTCCACCGGAGGCCGACCTATGCTGGCGCGAGCTCGCGATCGTTGCAAAAGCGCTCGTCGACCGACGGGATGTGACGGAGATCGGATTGATGCGCGACATCGCATTGCGGACGATCGCGGTCCTCAGGGACGCTAGGCGGGTGTGAGAGATCCGCAGACGCGGTTTGCGCCGCCTATGCGAACTGCGACGCGGAACGCTCGTCGAAACGGGACTCATCAATAGCTGGTTTCTGATCGGCTCAGTCTCCGGCCGGTTAGGTACTCCGTACGGCTGCTTCTTGCGAGGCTCGTCTTGTTCGCCGGAATGGTCGCTCTCGCGGCAGCGAACCGATTTGGCTCGTTGCGTCGATGAGTAATATTGAGCCTGACGCCTCGGGGCGGTCGATGGTGTGGTTGCACAGATTGTGTAACCATGTATTTGGTACTCTTGGGGGCAATAATCTTTCTGGTCGTGAGTGTTCTTGGCACCATGCAACCGGCGATCGGCCAATAACCAAAGACCGAAAACTGTCCCGAGGGTTTTCGCCATCGCTCGTCACGCGCGTGCGCCGTACCGAATTATTGTCCGATTTGCTCGCCCTAATATCCAAATCTACGACGCGCACGTGGTCGACCTGCACGAATGGGTCTGTGCGCGGTATCTCGTTGGCGTGAAGGTGCTAATAAAAAAGCAAAACGCGATTTGAGCTCTTCACTCGACTGAATTTCAGGGCGGATCATGCTGGCTTCCGCCCTACCGTCCGCTCTGGAGGCCAACTATCGAAAGAGGGAGATTCATCTTACATTTCAATAGGATCTGGCGGAGAGGGAGCCAGTCAATCCCCATTGAAAGATAATGCATTTCCACGTTTCCTAGACCAAAACCCACCGTTTGAGCTACGCCGGAAAATGGGTTTTGCCTCCGACAAAAGCCTGTTCCGCCAATGGCCGGTCATCGACAACGATGGCATCAAGCGACTAGCGAAAGGCAAATTGCCGTCGCGCCGACCAGCCTAATCGCTTAGGCGTTTGTTCGACGTGTATCTCAACGTTAAGCAGGACCGTCTATTGGTGATCGCGAGAGGACAACCCATCCCAATCATCGACAATGCGGGACGATGGCGGAAGAAGCGAGGAACCGTTGCTATTAGCGCCGAGATCAGGTCTGCCGTTCAAAAAGACGGTTTTTATTGTCGCCGACTTCGCGATTGCAACTTGCTACGGGGTAAAAACACGATATCGCCGGTTGCCGCTCGGCAACATTCTCGCAACGATATCGGGAATTATCACGCGGACGCCGGTCATCGTTGCCGATACGGCACTGACAATGCGCGAGGCCTTGGCTAACGAAGCTCGGACGACCTTCATAAAGAAGGTGAAGCGATCATCGCGTCGCAAGCGAACGCGACGATATGCTGCCGTAACTGCTAAATACGTTTACCGGCTTTCGTAAGTGCTGCCAGAGTTTCTTCCCCATTTTAGCGCATTGAATTATCCGCTGCGCAACGCGCCTACGAACTTTGTGGTCGTCGCCGTCTGGCCTTTGCTGACAAACCCGTTCTAGTGCGACGCTCATGTTAGCGAGCGTTCGAGCATCGAACCTGTCTTCGATCACGGGCTAACCTCCCCAAATCAGATCGTAAACACGCTCATAATTCCAACGATCAAAGGTTCCGGCAACAGTTCCAGCCTGTGCACAGCGGTAACAATCGCTATCTACAACCTCGATCCAAGGCTTCGCTTCGACGTGTCAACTAGAACGCACTCCTGACGCGACACATGGATTTTTTGCACTTAGACGGTCGGTGACAAGATTTCATTTTTTTGAGAGTTTTGTTGCTCGTCTATGGTCGCCGAACGACCGCTTTGCGCCAGCACCGGACATTGAGACGTTCTCGAAAGCGGCCGTTCGATCGATTTTGCCCTCCCTGCGGCCGACGTGTTCGTTGACATCGAGCGGGGCTGCAACCAGTGCGCGGCTCTCGATTGTCGGCGTCCTGAATCATTTATTTTCCTTGCGACTTAAGGTCCAAAATCTCTGAAAATGTGCTTGTGCGGAGGCTTTATGCCGAAGATTCGGCAGGCGTTTCCGCCCACGATCAGATTTCTGTCATCCTGCGACATCCGTATGGATGTCACCTCGCGCAGACTCCATCCCCAATAGTCTGTTTGATGGTTCGAGGGACCCTTTTTCCTAAGCTGAACAGCATAGCTCGGCGGGTAGGATTCGAGCTGGGTGTGGAAATTGATGCTCGCGCCCCAATCCGTGCCCCAGATGAGCTTTTCGGGGCCGATGTTCGGATCCATGAGCGGCTTGGTATAGAGCTCCCGCCACCATAGGCCGGTTTCCAGATACACGTTATCGCGCGCGGCTGCGACGTGCAGGCAATCTTCGTAGATCTTCTCTGACCACCAGCCCTGTATTCCACCGTGATCGATGATTATCTTCAAATTCGGAAACGCAGCCGCCAGGTCGTGCACCATGAGCGGGTTGAAATTGATCGGACCAAGTGAGCCGCTCGAATATGCTACGTCATATCCCATTGGGCATCCGGAATGCACACCGACCGTGACGCCATGCTTGTTCCCCACCTCACAGATCGCCAGCATGTTCTCGATCAACTCGGTCTGCGGGATCAGCTTCCGCCGGTCGGCGGGAACCGGCATGTAAGGTGAGACCTCGCCGATGCCCACGAACTTGCCGGTGGACAATACCCTGTCGAGATCGGCGCAAACATCTTTGATGCTCCATTCGACCTCCCCGCTTCGGACTTTCTCCAAATAATCGTGCGCATTGCAGACTGCGACAAATTTCTCTGGATATTGCTCGACAAGTTTCAGGTTCAGATCGTTCGACATGCCAAACGCTGGGAGAAGCACCGCCATGTCGATACGATAAGTTTCCATATCAAAGAGTAGGCGCTCTGTGTTCAGATAAGGCTTCATGTCCGACATGACGTGAGAGAGCGCCTCCCACTGCTTACCCGGAGTGTTTGCCCCGGCCATAGCTTCGCGAACCTTCGCGCCAGCGGCAAATCTCTGCGCGTGCACATGGGTGTCGATGACAAATCGTCCGGCTTTCATATCATTCCTCCGGTCACTTTTAAGTTCCTCGTGTCGACGACTCTGCGAAGTTTGCCGCCGTCCGTACTCCGAGGCAGCGCGCCGACCGCGGCGACTTCAACCCTTGGCAAAATCCCGATACCGTCTTTGATCCGCGATGCGACCCTTTGCTTCAGATGCCCCTCGTCATGATCTGATTCAACAACGATCGTGATCGTCGGCAGGGAGCGTTCCTCACCAATGCGGATTTGATACTCGGGCGACAATTCGCTAAAACCGCGGACGATGTCTTCAACCGCACTCGGGAAGAAATTGACGCCGCGATACCAAATCATATCGTCGACCCGGCCCATGATGCTCTGAATGCGACGATGGGTATGTCCGCAGCCGCATCCGCTGCGTTCGGAGAGTACACCAAGGTCGCCACTGCGATATCGCAACACGGGCTGGGTATCGCCGATGATGTTCGTGTAGACCAATTCGCCTGGCGCGCCGGCTGCTGCCGGGCTGTTTGTCCCGGGTTCGAGGCACTCGACGATCACCATGTCCTCGCTCAGGTGCAGCTCCGTCGAGAAAGGGCAGTTGCCTCCCAATGGAAAAATCTCCGTGATGCCGTAGCCATCGGAAATCCTGGCGGCACCATACCCTCGCATGAGCATATCTTTGGTGTTCTTCACTCCGGCTCCAGGCTCGCCGACACAGCTAAGGCGTTCCACGCCGCACTGGCTCAGATCGATACCTTCGGCCTTGGCCGCCTCGAGGAGATGAACCAAGTAGCTGGTCGTTCCATTGATGACGTTCGGCCGGATTCGCTGAATCGACGAGATCTTGCGCGACGTGCGCCATATACCGGCTTGGATGACGAGCGCGCCGGCCGCCCGGGCCGATTCTAAGGCGGCGGTCGGTCCAATCAGCCCGTCGGTCGGGGCGGTCATCAGGACGACGTCTGTCGGGCGCCATACGGCGTTGCGGTTGAACCGACCGAGGATGAGCCGCCAATCTCGATCCGAGAACACTCGAAACAGCGGGTTTCCCGTCGTTCCCGATGTCGCGAAAAACCTCGTCCACTCTTCAGGTCGGGTGCATGCGTAACTGCCGAATGGGCCCGCCTCCAATTGGTTCGACTGAAGCTCGGACTTATCGCAAAACGGAAGATCCGACAGAGAGTGCAGACCTAGGAACGTTTTCGGGTTGATCCCCGCCTGCCGCAGCCTCTGCCTCCAAAGCTCAGATCGAGCGTAGACATAGCGCACCATGCTTTTCAGGCGGGCATTCTGAACCACATCAATTTGATCAGAAGTCAGCCGATTCAACTGCGGATCAGACGTGTCATAGTCTGGGAGGCGGGTGCTGCCGATATCGCGCTGGGGTTCGGTGGGCATGGCGTGTCCGAGTTGGGGAACGTGCGCGGCAAGGCGCCTAGATCTCATTTCGCGTTGGCTTGAGTGGTCTTGCCCGCGAATGTCCGCAGTTGCTGTCTTCAGTCGCCCCTCGGGGCACCGACCGTTCTATTGCCGATCCCATCGAATCGAATGAGTTGAAGCGAGCGAAAGATGTCGTAATTGCCGTTGCCGGTCCCGATGACGATGCCATTCCGTATCATTGGAATCCTGAAATTATTCAGGCTCGTAGCTTGCTTCAAAAAGTTTTCTCGACTGACATCGTTGCCGCAGCGTTTCAAGACTTCAGTGAATATTTCGCCCTCAACGAAGGCCGCGACATGCAGCGTGTCCTTCCAATCCCCTGTCGGATAGTAATGCTCCATCCACGCTCGGTAGGCACGAACATCGGGGTCCTGGGCTGTATCGGGATCGGCGGGGTCCTTGAAGACGGTTGCGGAGACCGCGCCTTTCGATATTTCTAGCCCAGCCAGCGCATATGTCCGATCGACCGATGAAGCTAGAGACGTAACGATCATCTGAGGACGCCATCCAAGATCTGCCGCCTTTTTCAAGGCTTGGATCGTTTGCCTGGACGTCGCTGCGATAAACAAAACATCCGCTTTACTGAACGCTAGATTCACGACTTGCGAATCGACGGTCGGCTCCGTGATGTCGAACGCTTCTGCGGCGACAACCGTTCCCTCGCCTTTGGACTCGAGATTACGTTTGAGCCCGCTTAAGTAAGTTCGCCCAAACTCATCGTTTTGAAAGAGGACTGCGATGCGGGCCTTGGGCATCGTCTCCAGAATAAATCGCGCATAAGTTCGCGCCTCGCGGTCGTAATTCGGGTATCCTGATATCGACCAGGGAAATTCTTTCGGATTGTTCCATCGTGGAAGGCCGCTTTGCACCAGGAATTGCGGGACCTTTTTCTGATTGAGATATTTCTGGACGGCGGTGCTGCTGGCGCTGCCCATCGGGGCGAAGATCGCGAAGACCTCGTCGCTTTCCACAAGCTTCCGTGTCTGTTCTACCGTTTTCGGCGGGCTGAAGGCATCATCGGCGATGATCAGAGCGATCTTGCGTCCGTTGATCCCACCGCGTTCGTTGATCATCGCGAAATAGGCGAGAGAAGCCCGCCCGAAAGTCGCGTACGCGGAGACCGGACCGCTGAGCGGGAGTGTCTGACCAATCTTGATCTCCGACTCGCTGACGCCGGGAGTATGCGCGCTCTGAGCATTACATTGAGCGCCCGGTACGCAAACCAGAAGAGCCGCTGCCAAGAGACGAAAGCAATTCATCGCTCCTCCTTATCTTCGCTCTCTGGCGAGGTCTTATTGACGACATTGTCTTTGTCGTCGCAAAAGGCTGCAGCTCGGAGCGCATCGTTTGCGGCGCTCAGCCCTGTCGTCCGGATTTTGGTACGGAGACAATGCTTCAAATCGTTTAGACTGTCAACTGACACTATCAACTGTTGCAGAAATCGGCTATTTTTGGTTCGCTGGCGCGACGAATGAGGGCTGAATGAATTCAAGAGACCGGTCACGCCAAGCCATCACTAAGCCGCAGAAAACTCAAAGATTTGTGCTATCGCGAAAAGTGATGGTCCTCGCCAACATCCTCAAGCGGGCGGCTGGCGCGCGCTATCGAAGGCTCCTCGGCCTTCCGCCTGGGGAATGGGGGGTCATCGCTCAATTAGGCGAACGCGCGCCGCGGAGCCTCAATGACCTTGCAGACGCTATGGGCCTCGACAAGACGCAGATCAGCCGATCCGTTTCAAGCCTTGTGGAACGCGGGCTGGTCACACGTGCGAACAATCCGATCAACCACCGCGAGGTTTTGATTGGACTATCATTAAAGGGTGCTGCTGCTGAGGCCGTTATTCGTAAGGCTGGTTCGGTCGCCAACGAAGTCCTGCTTGAGGGATTGACGTCGGTGGATCGTAAAGCGCTCGAAGAGCAGCTAAATATCTTCACATCTCGCGCTGAGCGGTTGCTTGCCGCCGAGCAGGACCGCGATCTAACCGCGCAATCAGACGATAGCTGAGGACAGCACCCGGGGTTTGGTTAGACTCTTGGGCCGCATTCGGATCGATGCCGATTACCGGCGCGCCGTCACGATGCGACAGGAGCGGTGTAGAGCGGGCAATGCTTCTGGGACATTCTCGTTTGGCGCTCCCCTTAATTGATCGTCGGTTAGCAGACCCCAAGTCTTCGCAAACGTATGTCCGCTTTCAGGTGACCTGAATCAGGCATCAGAGTCCGCTTCGCGCCAAAAGCGGTCATCCGGGGCTGCCACTTCGGCAATGTGGCGCGTGAAGGTAGAAATAATCAGAGGCGGGGGAACTCGATTGCGATCTTGCCGAAGTGACTGGCCTGCTGCATGAGTCGCAGTGCCTCACGCACTTCGGTGAAGTCTGGGAAACCGATTTGGTCGCCAAGACCAAACTCTGGACACCGGAAGGCATGGCTCTGTTCGGGATCAACCTTCCGGATGGCCGCGGGCATGCGGGAGGCGCCCAGGGCCCATTGAGTGGGCGCGAACGACGGAAGCAATTGTCTGCGGACGGGCTGCGCGGTTCGACCCCGCTAAACGTTTCTTTAATTCCTTTTGACAGCAGCAGGAGTAAGCTGCTGTACCGGCTCCAGCGCATCACCCGGACCATTGCCCCAACGCCACAACCCCTCGAAGAACGGGAGTGGTCATATTGGTTCTCAAGTTGCGACGCTTCCGGCTGGTAACATCCCTTACGGCGAGGTACCGCGCAAGGATCGGCGCGAGATCTCGCCGCGATGGATCTTCACTTGAAGAGGCTTGTGGCCCCAGCGTCAATATGACGTCTGAAGAGATCGAAGACGTCGTGCGAGCGCTGACGACAGTGGTGCATAATATGGAGACTGGCGCTGCGAGACAATCGATGAGGGAGTCATTTATGCAAGTACGCGCTTATGCCAGTGCGAAGCGATATCCTCCAAGGTGAGGCCGCCGCCGCAACGACAAGCCGGTGCTTGATGATTCTGATCAAATCAGACACGCACTATTATGATAGACTTTGGCACATAGTAGCGGCATGACAGTCTACAATCGTTTCAGGGCCTATCTAAAATGCCCAGACTGTGGGCGGGCTGCCGTTGCAGGCTTGTCGAGATTTGACGGTTATAGACTGGATGATCCAACTATGGTTGATCATCTGCCGAAGGGCTTTAAGGTGGTGGTCCAGAAAAGCTGCGTCGGGAATATCAACCTAGTTTGCGAGAAGTGCGGCGTATCTGCAATCACTAAAGACAATCAGCCCGAATAGTCCCTCAAACGTCCCAAGGGACTCCAAACCTGCGCGCGATTGCAGCTGTGCTCGATCTATCGTGGCTCTATGGCGAGCTTTTGCTGCATTATCCAGCGCTCGGACGCCCCTCCCACCAATAATAACGCTTATGTGAACATTGATAGGGCCATCTGAAGCTGATCATTCGCTGCAGCGATCAATTCTTCACGGCTCGTCTGCCCTTGAGCCGCTGCACGTAGAATGCATTCGGCGAAATACGCCTTTATCGCCGGTGTTGAACGCTCCAATGGCACTCTGGTCATGACCTCCTCAAGTGCATTCCTCATGGCTTCGATAAGTACAGGGCTAAACGTATGCATAGCATGACCTCATTTAGCTTCGTTAGTAACGCGAAAAGCTAAACGCGGAGGCGACTCGAAATCACGCTCCATTACTTTTTGGTAAGATTGTCGGTAATGCGTTGGGCGTGATCCGGTCGAGGCCAGCTTCTACTCCAGCCCTCGGCAAACCAAACTAAACAAATGTTTAGTGGGCCTTCGAGCGCGCTGGCGCCTCTTGGGCGGGACAGGGTTTTAAAAACGAATTATGCCTGCGACCACTGGCTTTCGCGATGCCCGTATCCTATTTCGCGTAATGACGCATGATGAAACTCGATACAAGCAGTATGGGTAGCGGACCGGCTGAAAAAATCTTCGTCAACAACGTGCTCCCTTCCTAGCATCCGGGCTTCGAGCCCAAGCAGGGCTGTTAACTCGACGCGGAGCGATAAGCGTAATGCGCTGATGGTTTAACAGTGGGTGTGCCGCCCCCAAATTTTCCTGTTATCAGCGGTGCGTCGGATCACGCAGTGTTTGTCTTTGCCTAATCTCTTCGTCGGTGAGCCTTGCATCATAGATGGAGCGAGGTTCGATCCATCGCGAAACCCATGTCGCGACGACGACCGAAAGCAATAGAGGCGCAATGAACGACCGGTCCTGACCCGTCAGTTCCATGATCAGGACGACCGCCAAAATAGGCCCTTGCGTGGTTGCCGCCAGAGCGGCGCCGGCGCCAACCACCGCAGCAAGCGCAGGCTGCATTTCAGGCCAAAATAATGAACACGTGTGGCCGATAACGCCACCCAGCAAAGCTCCAAACGCCAGCGACGGCGTAAACAAGCCTCCCGGTACACCGCTTCCCAGACACAGCACGGTGGCAAAAAGGCTTGAGAACTAGAAGCGCCAGCAACAACGCAAACGAAATTTGGTCGGAGAAAGCGAGCTGAACAATGTCCTTGCCATTTCCAAGCAATTGCGGGAACCGGATGGACACTAACCCAAGTAGCCCGAGTGCTAGGATGGGAGCTACCAGTCGCCGCCAGTGCTTTGGTCTGAAGCGGTCTGCCTGCGCGATTATTCGCACGAAGGCAACAGACGCAAGTCCAATGATCGGTCCAATCAGCAACGCCAAGACGAGATTGGCGGCAGATTCGTCGAAGTGGGGGAGAACATACGTCGGCGTATTTGGCAGAACCAGCCACGCGGTTGCCGTTGCAATGACCGACGTCAGGAGCGCGGGCAAAACAAGCCGTAAACCTAGTATTCCGCGCAGCACTTCCAGCGCGAATAACGCGCCTCCCAACGGCACGCCATAAGCCGCGGCCATGCCGGCCCCTGCGCCGCAAGCGACCAGCAGCCGGCGCTGTTCGTCAGAAAAGTGGGCCCTGTCCGACAACGCGTTGGCGATGACTGCACCCGCCTGCTTGGGTGCCCCTTCGCGACCAAGCGAGGCGCCCATTCCAACGACAACAACTGACAACACCGCGCTGCCCAGGGTTCGCAACGCCGGCAACCGTCCTGCTGAAAACCAAATCGCTTCCGTGATGTCGATGCTGTTGCTACTGGTCAGACGCACCAGAACAATCTGGCCGGCGCCAGTAACCAATCCCGCTCCAAGAAGCACAAGTATATGCCGCCAGGGCGTCGCCTGGGCAGCCGCGTCTAGCAAAGTCGCCGCCGTGCCCGGCCAGACGAAATGCTGAACCGCCTGCAGGATCAGCGTCAGCGCAGCGGCGCATGCACCCGTTCCAAGACCGGTGAACACAATCGCCAGCCAAAAGCGCCCGCCGGCATGCGGGCCAAGTTCCGGCGCTGCTACCCCGCGATTGCCATTACCCACTTCGTTTCAAAGCCTCTCTTACGGATCCCGCCACTTGTGTAGCCGTGATGCCGTTCGGCTGTCGCCATACAACGACGTGAGCCAGCCCTACGCGCGGCAGCGCCGCAAAGCAAAAAGGACCGCTCTTTCTGGAGCAGCCCTGTTTACCAGGTCTTGTTAATTCAAGCCTGCGGCTGAAGCGCGGTGTCTATATACGCTTCGGCGCAGCGAAATCGATCAGCCGTTGCTCGGATATTTGAACTCCGGAGCCGCTTTCAGCTGATCGGCATTGGTATCCATGGTGGCATGCCATTTCTTGTCCTTGGCATCATAGCTGAGCTTGATCGCGGAGGGACGAACCGCGACATAGTGATCGCCCATTCCCAGGAACCCACCGACCCCAAGGATATAGCCGTTTACGCTGGTGCCGTTGTAGGCCACATCCTTGATCGTGCCGATATTCTGATTGGCATTGTTATAGACTTCGAGGCCGACCACCTTTGAACTCAGCTCGGCCTTGGCCGGAACGTTGGCAAACATGCCTCCGGAACGCGTTTCAGGATTGTTCGAGTTCGAACCTGAAGCCTGATCGTTCGACCCGACAGTGGTAACTTCGGCCACCGAGTTGGGGCCTATGAACATCGTCACCGGATTACCGGATTTATCGTTGGCCTGTACCAGAAATGATTCCGGAACCACCTTGATGTTGGTGAACCCCGACTGCTGCAGACTGTTTGTCAATTGCTGTCGAAGATTAGGGCCGCTCGGCTGCGGGTTGGCAGTTGTCGTCGGCGAAGGAGCCGAACCAGAGTTGGAATTGACTGCCTGCGCCAATGCCACTGACGAAACCGTCGTCAGGATTGCTGCTGCTACCAGGGTTATTTTCTTCATCGCTTAATCTCCACTTTCCTATTGCCCTCCGAAGCAACAGAATGAATGTCAGCTCGTTCCGGACTTTTTATGGCGCGGACGAAACTTAATTTTGTTTTTAGAATACCAATTATGCACAAAGCCGGCAGCGCCGCGGCACTGCCGGCTTTCCTCGTACTACTAACCGTTTCCGAGCGGTACAGCTACATAATGAGACCCCGCCGTGGAGCGAACTCTCATGAGAACACTGTTCTTGTTGTCCGCGTGTGCGGTTTTGAGCGCCTCACGAATGTCACCGGCATTCGCCACGCTTTTTCCCGCAACTTCGAGAATAACGTCGCCTTCCTTGACTCCACGATCGGCTGTGGCGCTCTTCGGATCGATGTCGGTAACAACGACGCCGGCTTTGCCCGCGCCTGCGACTGAACTCGCAGGCGCGACCGTCATGCCGAGCCGTGGAACATCCGAACCATGAGTTGGATTGGCGTTCGCCTCCTGCGTTGCAGGCAACTGACCCAGGGTAAGGTTGATGGCCTCGTCTTTGCCCTTGTGCAAGACGTTGAGTTTGACGTTGGCGCCAGGCGCAAGACTGCCGATGGTACGGGCGAGTTCGCGGGGATCCTTGACGACTTCGCCGTTCACTGAAGTGATGACGTCGCCGGATTCAATGCCGGCTTTGGCGGCCGGGCCGTTGGCCTGGGGATCCAGCACCATCGCGCCTTCCGCTTTCTTGAGGCCAAGATTATCTGCGATATCCTGTGTCACCGGCTGGATCTGAACGCCGATCCAGCCACGGCTGACAGATCCCTTGTCCTTGAGTTGAGCTATCACGTTGTTCACGGTCGGAGCCGGGATCGCGAAGGCGATACCGACGCTTCCGCCCGAGGGGGAATAGATGGCGGTGTTCACACCAACGACCTCGCCCTGCATATTGAAGGCAGGTCCACCTGAATTGCCCTTGTTGACCGGCGCGTCGATCTGAATGAAATCGTCATATGGGCCATTGCCGATGTCGCGGCCGCTGGCTGAAACGATGCCGGCGGTGACGGTTCCACCGAGACCGAAGGGATTGCCCACCGCAAGGACCCAATCACCGATCCGCGGCTTACCGGCAGCAAGTTTGGAATACGGAAAGTCGGCGCCGCCCTCGACCTTGATCAGCGCCACATCTGTGCGCGCATCTGTACCGATCACCTTGGCGGTGTAGGTCTTGCCATCGTCAGTTGTGACTTCGACCTTGTCGGCGCCGTCAACGACATGGTTGTTGGTGACGGCGTAGCCGTCCGGCGAAATGAAGAAACCCGAACCCTGCCCCATCATGGCGCCATGACCACTACCATGGTGATTGCGCGGTCCAGGACGCGTGCTCTCAGGTCCGCCAAATTGACGGAAGAAACGTTCCATCGGTGGTCCCGACTGATCCGACCCGTCATCGCGATCGTTCGCATCGGCGACCCTATCTTTCATCGTGACCTTGACCGAAATCACCGAAGGCTTCACGCGCTGTACGATATCGGCGAACCCGATTGGCTGCGCGACCTTGCTCACATCGGTATTGACCTGCGCATGGGCCGGGCTGACGAGAATGTCAAATCCATCAGGCGAGAAATCAAAGCCGTAGACGGCGGCGCCCAAACCGGCAACGACGGAAGCCATCAGCGCGATCTTGCGCGCGGAGAACAGCGAACGCCGGGCTTGGAGATTGAAGGGAACGGAAGAAGAATCGGGTCGACGATCTATCATAACAAATCTCCATGATCTGAGGGCAATGGCGCGGCTCGCGCCTGATGCTGACACTCAACATGGGACTTTCCGCCTTACGGCGTGCTGGCCAGGAAGTTAATGTTTTGCAACAAACACGCTGTCTTCGAAATAAATCTCAATCAAGGGAAACGACCGGTCCGGCCGGGTGTTACGCTTATTCTAGAGAGCGCAGGCAATCGATGCGCACATCAGATGCAGGTAAGTCAGCGCCGTGATATGGCGCGTTCGCCGATGCGCCGTCAGGAGACGAAATGAAAAAGTTGGCTGCCATGGTGATTCTGTTGGCGACGCCTGCGTTCGCGCAAACACCGCCTGCGGTGAAAGAACCGTTATGCGAACCCATTGGGCGCACTTCGAAGGGCGATCTGGTTTATTCAATGGAATGCCGCAACATTCCAGGGCTGCCCGTTGGAGCCAGGCCGGCCGGATACAATCCGACGCCGGAAATCAAGGAGGTAACGGCACCTCCCGCGCCTCCAGAGAGCAAATAAAGATGGATTCTGCGTTAGATGTCGGTTCGGCATGCGACTCCTGCCGACAAGTGCCGCATTGGCTATTCTGATCGAGGCGCTCCATGAAGCTCCTTGCCCGACGAGTTTCTGCGCATCATCCCCGCCAGCTCTGCGGACAGCTAAAGTGCCCCTCCTTCGTAACGCCATCGGCTTCGCTGAATGCTGATTCTGCTTACATCAACTATCGGCCACACTTCTTATTCAGCGCATCAACCAGATTGAGGCCGTTCGGCCGCATCATGTCCAGGTTCAGTCCTGGATAAACGGGCTCCGGACCGCTGACGGATCCTGTGATATCGGACCGCCTTGTCGCGATCCATTTGCCGTCGGCATCTTTTTTGAAAGCCGAGCAGTTGGGACTTATGCTCTCCGTCGCTACCACGTTCGCAGCCTCAGTAGGCTTTGAGCTTTGAACGAACAAAATGGATAGGAAGACCAGAGCAAACCATTTCGTAGAGGACCTCCAAGGCAAAAAACAGCTCCTGGGATCAATTCTATGAATTGCCAGTCTTGGCGACTTCCGACCGCAACGAGTCCTCACCAGCGCAATCTATGCAGCGGAATTTGCGTCCGCCTGTTTTGACGGGCAAAAATCGCATTAGCTTGAGGCACTTCGGACAAGTTGGCGGCGGTATATTCTTGGGCACGGCTGCTGACCTTGGATCAGGCGGGAGCGTTACCGAACTCTCAGTCACCGATGGTTGCCTAAGATCTGACGGCGATAAGGAACCTTATCCGCGTGTAAGGGGGTGTCGACTAAATTCGAATTAAGCAGCAGGACGCTTCAGCGCAGGTTTCGTTGCAGGAACTTCAGTGCGCCCGCACCGGCAGCAGATCAGATTTAAAGTCTGTACCGATTGAAAGCAATCAAAGGGACCGAATCCGATCCAACGGCCTCTCCGTGTCTACGAAGTTATGAGTATATTCCGAGCCTGTCATCATCCGCCGTCCGCTCGTTAAGCTCTCGGATGCGATAAGATCATCCGTGGAGCCAACGACGATGACAAATAACAGGAAGCCTTTCATTACGGCGCTAGCTGCCGCCGCAATCTTAGCAGCCGGTGTAGAGGGGGCAGCAGCCCAGCAGACACCAGCACAGCAAAAGCCGATGCCTCAGCAGACTTCGGCCAACAAGGACTTCGGCAAACTCTCTGCCGACGGTTCCAACGCCTTCCAAGATCTGACGCTCACTCGACTCGCGATCTTCGATGGCCGTATCGACGACGCAAAGAAATATATCCAACGGGCCGAAACGGCGTTCGACAAAGCCAAGATAGATGAAACGGTCTTCACCAAAGCAGAAGCCGACCTTAAGCCCCCTATCGGCAAGAACGCGCCCGCGAACCAGACCGTCGGCGCAGCGCCGCCGGCCGGTAAACCGGCGGACAGTAAGTCAGCGGATCAGATGAAACAGCCGATTGCGTGGCTGCCCGTCGATGGAGCGATCTCAATCAACGAGGACTATACCGCTAATCCAGCGAAGAAGGGGGCCGTCGCTGAGGCGAACAAAAGTCTCAAAGGCGGCGATCGCAAAAAAGCAATGGAAACACTGAGGCTCGCTGATATGGACGTCGACGTCGTATTGGCCGTTGTTCCCTTGGAACAAACGACCAATAACGTGCATCAGGCAGCTAGCTTGATCCATGACGGCAAATACTATGAGGCCAGTCAGCTGCTGCGCCAGGCTCAGGATAGCGAGCGCTTTGACGTCACCAGCATTACTGCCAAGCCTTCGAACAAATAGGCCCCAAGCCACGCCTGTATCGCGTCAAGCGGTACAGGCTTGGTACCCAAAACGAAGGCGGAACATCGTCTCCGATGGACGCAAGCCGATGGTCATCAAATGCAGGCTAATCCGCGCGCGGGGCCTGCTTTGAAGCGTCGCGTCAGGAGGAATCAAACCGTAACCGGAAATGAGCACAAAAAACAGCGGCCCCGTTTGAGCCGCTGTTTTTCTCAATCGCTATTGGCAGGGATGTCTCAAACCGTCATACCCGAGATAGGTCCCGGAAGCCGGATCATAG
>Ga0209167_10000193_pt1 | contig 57647 bp, 49 predicted proteins | sample Coa_R1_9_FD_187154 | JGI IMG/M metagenome (GOLD analysis project Ga0209167, IMG submission 187154) | Surface soil microbial communities from Centralia Pennsylvania, which are recovering from an underground coalmine fire - Coalmine... | ecosystem: Environmental > Terrestrial > Soil >...
AGTGTCGATTCTCAGGTTCTCCATCGCCGTGCGCAGCTTGGCTGCGTCGGCCGGCCAGCCGGCGCCTTTCAGCGCGGCCTCGATCGCCATGCCGGCGATCCAGCCTTCCGCCATTGTGGCCGCGGGATATTTCGAAGCGGCCTTCTTGGCGGCGTCTTCGATCTCCTTCTGGATCGGCAGACCTTCCTGGAACAGCGCGTTCGAGTTTACGGTGAAGAACTTGCCGTCCTTCAGCCGCGCCAGCTCGCTTTCGGTTTCAAGGTGGCCCCAGGCAATGTAATCGTCTCGCCAGCCAAGCTTGCGCAGCGCTTCCAGCGTGCGGACCTGCGTCACCCACGGCGCCCACGAGTAGACCCAGTTTGGTCCGGCATCTTTCAGCTTGGTGGCGAAGGACGTGTAGTCGGCGGTCGACGGCGGGATCACTTCCTTGTCGACCGGCGTCATGCCCATCTTCTTCGACAGCTCTTCGGCCTGATCGATCTCGCCGCGCGACAGCGGGATAGCCATTGCGGAGAAGCCGATCTTCACCGTCCCTTTCGCCGTCTCCTTCACGAAGTCTAAGGTGGCTTGGCTGTCGTAGTTGGCGGCAAAACCGGTGGTGCAGAACTGCAGCGGGTCGGCCGGAGGATAAACGCTCTGTGGGCATACCGAGCTCGCGAACAGCAGCGGCACGCCCGCTGCCTTGCTCTCGGCGATCACCGGGGCGTAGGTCGACGACAGGCTGGCGTTGAGCATCAGCACCGCCTTGTCCTGGGTGATCAGCTTCTTGGCGTTGGCAGCGGCCTTGGATGGCTGCGCGCCGTCATCTTCCAAAATGAGCTGGATCTGCTTGCCGTTGACGCCGCCGGCGGCATTGACGCGGTCAATATAGATGCGCAGCGCGTCGACCGCGGGGGCATAGGTGCTTGATGGCGGACCGGTGAGCGCCCCGGTCAAGCCTACCACGTAGGCGTCCTGCGCCGTCGCCGGCAGAGTCAACGCGCCCGCGGCTAACACACTGAGCAAAATCCTCCTGAGCACGTTGTCCCTCCTTCTTTCCTGTCCTTTTTGAACTCGTTCATTCAGCTTGCCAACGCGTTCCCGGCGGTCGCCGCGATCAGGCGCTCCTCGCTGTCGTCGTACATGCTCTCGATCAGCGCCTGAAAGTGCTCGTACATCAGCTTGCGCTTCACCTTGCGCGTCGGTGTTATCGGCTCGCCTTCTTCTTCGGGGTCGAGCGCCTTGGGCAGAATGCGAAAAGCCTTGATCTGCTCGACCCGCGCCAGTTCACTATTGGCCTTGTCGATCTCGGCCTTGATCAACTGCTCGACTTGGCGGTGCGCGGTCAGGCTGGTGAACCCCGTGTAACCGACGTCATTGGCGCGCGCCCAGTCCGCTACGGTGTCAAAATCGATCTCGACGATGGCGCAAAGATATTTGCGGCCATGGCCAAACACGACCGCCTCGGCGATATAAGGGCTCGCCCGCAGCACGTTTTCGATGAAGGAAGGGGAGATGGTCTTGCCACCGGCGGTGACGATGAAGTCACGGGCGCGGTCGATCAATCTTAAGGATCCGTCGCGCCATTCGCCGACGTCGCCGGTATGCAGCCAGCCGTTGGGGCCTTTGACCTCGGCCGTCGCGGCGTCGTTGCCCCAATACCCTTCGAAAAGGTCGGGGCTTTTCACCAGCACTTCCCCATCCGCACCGAGCAGAACCTCGATGCCTTCGACGACGGTCCCGACGCTGCCGGGGCGGGGATAAGGCCCGCGCTGGCCGGCGATGATGCCACCGGCTTCCTCTGTCTGTCCGTACATCTCGACGACATTGACACCGTACATGTGCCAAAGCGCCATGGTCTCGGCCGGCAGCGAGGCGCCGCCGCTCACCACCAGCTCCAATTGGTCGAAGCCGAGTTTGTTGAGGATTGGCTTGAAAACGGCGACTTGCAAACCGCGATATAGCACCTCCTGCACCGTCGTTGCGTTGCCGCTCCAATGACGTTTGGCGTGCTCGCGCGCGAAGCGCATCGCCAAATCATAGGTGACGCGCTTTACCTTGCTGGAATTGAGTATGGCGACCAGCACATGCGAGGCGAATTTCTGCAAATATCGCGGCACCGTAAACAAGGCCGTAGGCGCTACCTCGAATAAGGTGGCCGCCAGCTCCTCCGGGTCCTCCCCGAAATGCGGCACCAGTTGTGAGATCAGCGGCAACGTGATCGCCACGTCGCGGCCGAGCACGTGACACATCGGCAGGTAGACCACGGTGCGGTGCGGCTTTTCACGTAAGGTCGGGTAATGCGTCACCACGGTGTCGGTGGCGGCCAAGTGCTTGCCGTGCGTGACCAGCGCGCCCTTCGGGTGGCCGGTGGTGCCGGATGTGTAGACGATAAAGGCGGGGTCCTCGGGCTTTAGATCCGCAATCTGCGCTTCCAACCAACCGATGTTGGGTTGCGTTGTCGCTTCCAGCATTGCGCCAAAGCGATAGAGCTTTTCGTGCGCGTAGCCGAACATGGCGGAATCGTCGATCACGACGATGGCGCGCAGATCCGCGAGGCTGGCTGCGATCGGCAGGATGCGGTCGACATATTCCTGGTCTTCGGCGATAAAGATTGAGGCGCCGCCATCGCGCATCTGATACTCGACTTCCGCCGCCGAAGCGGTTGGATAGATGCCGAAAACGATCGCGCCCAGCGACTGCGCTGCGAGATCGCAGATCATCCACTCTTCGCAAACGTCGCCCATGATGGCGACGCGCTCGCCTCTTTTGATGCCGAGCGTCTGCAAAGCCCGGGCAGCGTGCGCCACCAGCGCCGCGTAGTCGGGCCAGCGCCGCTCGCGATAGATGCCGAAATGCTTGGAGCGGAAGGCCACCGCATCCGGCAGAGTGCGCGCTCGCTCGCACAACAGATGCGGTGCGGTGCTCCGGCGCAGGCCTTCTCGATCGACCGTCATTGACGCCGTCATTCGGCACTCGTTGTCGCGCGTTTCCTCTGGCTAAATTCTATAATTCAATCGAATTACGAGTCCAGCGCGGCGATGCGCTAGCGGCGCCGGGGACCGCGTTTGGCCGCAGGCTTGCCAAGGCCGTCGATGACGAGCCGCACGAACTCTCCGGCGATGTACGGGATTGGCGCGTTTTCCTTGCGATACCAACTTGATGCCGCATTGCACATGCCGAGAATGGCGAGCGTTGCCATGCGCGGATCGAGATCGGCGCGGAATTCGCCCTTGGCCATGCCTTCCTTGATAACATCCTCGAAAATGCGCTCGAGCCCGCGAGACCAGCGGCCGATGCGGCGACGACTTTCGGCAGGCAAGTGTTGACGTTCGTTCAGAAATACTTTGACGAAGTCGCGCCGGTCGATGAGCGGCGACAGATGTGAATTGATCAATAAAATGAGCCGTTCCCGCGCACTACCCAATCCGGCGGCAATCGCCTTGCCGGCCTCGAGGAAGCCCTCGACGCCCTTCAGACATACCAGTTCGAGCGCTAACTCCTTGGACGAGAAATAGTAATACAGGCTCGCCTGCCGGATTCCGAGCGCGTCGGCGATATCCTGAGTGGTTGCGCCGTGGAAGCCGCGCTCGGCGAAGACGCGGGCGGCCGCTTCGATGATCTGAGGCGCTCGGCGACGCTGATTGGCCCCTCGGCGGAGGGAAGAAAGGCTGACGACGGTCATCCGGCCGCTCGCTCCTGGGTAGCCACCGGACGGTTTGAGCGGGCGCGCCATCCGAAGCCATTGTATTTTGCCATGCAGCTGATCTAAATTCCATCTATTGATCTATAGAAAAATTCCAAGGGAGGATATCATGGCCGCGCTGGCAAAAGGCCGCCCGCCGTTCCGCGCCGATCACGTCGGCAGCCTGTTGCGGCCGCCGGCCCTCAAGCAGGCTTTCCGCCGGGTTGCCGCCAAGGAGATCGGCGACGCCGAATTCGCCAAGCTCATGGACCAGTGCATCCGCGACGCGGTGGCGTTGCAGGAAGATGTTGGCTTGCAGGTGGTGACCGACGGTGAATTCCGCCGCGGCTCTTATTGGGGTCGCTTCGTCGAGCGCACCGAGGGATTCGAGATCAAGCCGGCGTCATTCAAGTTCCGCAACGACCAGGGTCAAGAGGTTGAGTTTACCGCGCCTTATGCCAAGGGCAAGATCGTGCGCAAGCGGCCGCTCGCGCTCGACGAATATCAATTCCTACATGGCGTGACCAAGGTCACCGGCAAGATTACGCTGCCGGCGCCCTCGACCATGCATTTCTACCGCTGTAATTATTTCGCCGATGAGGCGGTCTACAAAGACCTCGATACGTTCTTCACCGACTTGGTTGCAATCTTCAAACAGGAGATCGCCGAGATAGCGAAGGCCGGCTGCCGCTACATCCAGCTCGACGAGGTCGCTGTGGCGCTGTTATGCGATCCCGGCATCCGCGACGTGATCGCGCACTCTGGTATGAAACCGGACATGCTCGTCGACCTGTACATCGACAGCATCAATCAGGCCGTAGCCGGTTGCCCTGCGGAGGTCGTGATCGGCGTGCACATGTGCCGCGGCAACTTCAAGGGCCATTACCTCGGCGCCGGCGGCTACGAGTCAGTGGCCGAGCGCTTTTTCGCCAACACCAAGGTCAATCACTTCCTGCTCGAATACGACACGCCGCGCGCCGGCGATTTCGCGCCGCTGCGCTTTGTGCCGAAGAGCAGGGGCGTCGTGCTGGGTCTGATTAGCTCTAAGACGCCGGTGCTGGAAAGCATGGACGTGTTGAAGCAGCGTACGCAGGAAGCGACGCGCTATGTCGATCTCGATCGCCTTGCGATCAGTCCACAATGCGGTTTCGCCAGCACGGTCGCCGGCAATCCGCTTACCGAGGCCGACGAACGGGCGAAGCTGGCGTTGATCGTCAAAGCGGCCAATGCGATTTGGCGCTGATGGGTGAAGGCGGTATCGCCATCGCCATATCGAAGCCTGCAACGGCTCACGCCGGCGATGCGGCTGCGGGACGCGCAAGAGGTGAAAGCCGCGCTGTCGAGGCCGGCCTTTCACCGGCGACGACGAGAAGTCTCACATTGCCGTCCGGTAAATCATTCATAGTAATGTCGTTCGACCAAGACCTTTTTATAGTCACTGCATCTTAAGGAAGGCCGCGACGCGAGAACGCCGCAACGAAATCGCAACGATTTGGGTGAAACGACCGTGAACAAAACGTGATGGAACAGCCCGTCACAGCAAGAAAAATCAACAACTTAGAGGATATTCATTGCGTTCGGGACGCAGGGGTCGCAGGCTCAAATCCTGCCACTCCGACCAAGTCATTCTTCGGGTCTTTTGCCCCTTTATAGGCGATCAGATTGAGTATGAAGTCGAAAACCAGCCTTATCAGCTCGCCACTCTTCCAGGCGTTGCGGCTGCGGTCAGGGCAGAACTTTCCAGTGTGGAGAAAGCTTGCCTTCGGATCCTTGGCAGGCTCAGACAACGATAAATAGCTCGGAAGATTGGCTGAACATGGCCCGCTTTCTTGCCGCTGAGAATCATCAACCGTGGGCCTTTGCGAGAGCTTTTTCAGCAGACTGCTAAGTTGAAAAGCTATCAGAAGTTGCCTGATGTCGAAAATAACTGATGACCATCCCACTCGCTCGGCGTTCGGCGGTGCCATTGGCGTGGTCGCAGCGTAGCCAACCCGGCGTCCAGACCCCTTTCGAAAGCTATGTCCAGCGCTCGGTGTGCTGTCGGGAAAAACCGCCATCCTCAAATATATTGCTTCGACGACGGAGCATTCCTCGGAGATCGATCCGTTCAACATGTCGCTGAGTTATGTCTCCAACTCAGACGTTCTCAATTTTCTACACGCCATTGGCGCTGACCTAGATTTGATGTTTCAGATTCTGTGGCGTCATGTGCTGTGCATCGAATTTATCAGAATGAGATTTGCGGTAGACAGCGAGGCGTCATCTAGGGGAGCGTTCGGGTGGATTGCAGATAGATTTAGCCGCGATGCTCGAAAACAAAAAGCCATCGCGTACTTAAGAGGATGGGAAGGCAAGTTCTGGATCACGATGGACCAGAATGTCAAAGAGTTAACAGAGAAAGTCGAGAACGCACTAAAGATTGAGATGGGAGGTGAGGTCGAAAAGTTTAAGGCTGGTGGTCAATATGACAAGCGCTTGAGCGTCGACAAAAAGTCAGAACTAGTTGCTCGAGTTCGCAAGGTTATCAATGCAGAGCAACTCACAGAGTTGGCGAACGTAATTGATGTGCTTGCAACTATCGAGCAACAAGAGCAGCAGAAGACCTTTTATATTCTCATCGATAGGCTCGATGAAAATTGGGTCGATGTTTCTCTTCGGTTCAAGCTAATCAGGGGCTTGGTCGAATCCCTAAAGGCATTTCGCGAAATCCGAAATCTGAAAATTCTTGTAGCAATTCGATCTGACGTGCTTGAACGTGTTGTTCAAGAAACAAGAGACTTGACTTTTCAGCGTGAGAAATTGGACGATTATTTCGTCCATATCAAATGGACCAAGGTCCTTCTACGACAGCTCATCGAGTTACGCATACAAGGCTTGTTCCGGAAGCAATATACCCAAGGTTCTATCGGCTTTGACCACGTATTCCCCTATAACGTTGGTAATTTGCCTCCGTTCGATTACATGATTGATCGAACATTGATGCGCGCGCGCGAAACAGCAAAGGTCATAAAGCGTGCTGAAGTTCTCTTTTCGACTAAACGAAAAGATTCTATCGAACAAGAGTGGCAGAGCGCCTATCCTTCAATTAAGCACCTGATGAACTTACTTGAGAGTAAGAAAAGGTCACTTCTAACGATTGGTGAGTTGTGTGGCTCCTCTGATATCGATGAGTTAGCTATGGCGATTTATTCGGCGGATCGAATTGGATTCGACCCCTTATATGAGGTAGCAAAAGCTCACTGTGACGACGGGGCGTCGATTGCCTTTGCTAAAATTATAGTTAGCATCTTATACTGGGTGGGCGCGATTGGAGTAAAATTGCAGGCAGGCACTAGATATCAATTTTCACACATCGATCACCCTTTGCTTCCAGTTACGCAAATTCCTGATGGTGATGACTTGCCAATTCGGATTCACCCAATGTTGTATGGTGCGTTTAGGATCCAATAGGCTCAATCTAATGGGAAGCTTAGGCTGCTGTCTCAACTACTAAGGATGCAGGTCTCTCAGGTCTCGTCGACCTATTGGTCGATGCATTGGTCAACGAAGTACCCTGGAGTCGGCCGTTGGCCCAATTGTTTCATAACATCTCATACCCGAATTCAACCAAGCGATCGGTGCTGCCCGCTCCAGGATAAGGGCAGTAGCTTGGGGACCTGGTTCAACTTAACAAACGGTCTGCCGTCGAGCGCGGTCCTCGTCAGGTCGGGTGCAAGGAATGCCAGCCGCAGTCCCTGCCGGATCACTTTCGGATGGAGGTCCGCTGCCGCCGCAAGATTCTCGATGGAAGAATGCCGTCCACTAGATAGATCGTTGAGCCAGGCATGAGCGCGGACAATCGACTTCAGAAGCTTTTGGTCGAGTGGCGCCTCTAAATCAACTGTCTGAACTTGAGCTGTTGCCTTCGGCCTTGGCGACCACGGAATTTCGATCGAAACTCGTTCTGCCTCGGGACATTTGAACGTCAGCCCGATCCGGCTCGTCGTTACCATGACCCTTTCGACGCGATCGAACATTTCCTCTCTCGGTGCCTGAATCTGCTCGCTTAGCGCACCCTCGACGAGACGTTCGAGTTCGGGCGCTGAAATCCGCGTGACCGAGCCAGCTCTATGTTTCCGCCCATTCAAGGCGGTGCTGACGTAGAAGCGGTAGCGGACGCCGTTCTTGCTGGAGAAGCTCGGGCTCATTCGGTTGCCCTTATCGTCGAATAGCTTGCCCCGCAACAGGGCGCCACTTTCTGAGCGCTTGATCCGGCGTTTGATCTCCTTGGATTTGAGGAGGTCCTGCACGCGCTGAAAGGTCTGGTGGTCGAGGATCGCTTCATGCTCCCCTTTGAACCACTTGCCGCCATGGTGCATCTCGCCGAGATAGATACGGTTCTTAAGGAAATAGGCGAGGGGGCCGTAAGTGAACGGGATACCTCCTTGGTATTTGGCGACTTTGGTGTCGCGACGCTTAGTAACGATCTTGCGGCGATCAAGCTCGGCGACCAGGTTGTTGAAGGACTTTAGTTCTGGGTAGAGACGAAAGATCGTGCGAACCGTCTCCGCCTCGGCCTTGTTGATGACGAGTTTTTTGTCCTTGACGTCGTAGCCGAGCGGAACCGTACCCCCGGTCCACTTGGCCTTCTTGCGGGAGGCCGCGATCTTGTCCCGGACCCGCTCGGATGACAGTTCCCGTTCGAACTGGGCAAAGGACAAGAGTACGTTAAGGGTCAGCCGCCCCATGGACGAAGTGGTGTTGAATTGCTGCGTAACCGCTACGAAGGAAATCGATCTGGCGTCAAAGGCCTCGACCAGCTTGGCGAAATCGGCGAGTGAGCGGGTCAGGCGGTCGATCTTGTAGACGACCACCACATCGATTCTGCCAGCCTCGATATCGGCCAGCAGCTTTTTCAGCGCTGGGCGGTCGAGGTTGCCGCCGGAAAAGGCGGGATCGTCGTAGTGTTGGGGGAGCGCCTTCCAGCCCTGCGAGGCCTGGCTTTTGATGTAAGCTTCGCAGGCGTCGCGTTGGGCATCCAGCGAATTGAACTCCAGCTCCAGGCCATGTTCGGTGGATTTGCGGGTGTAGATGGCGCAACGCAGAAGTTTTGGGTCACCTGCCATCAACGACCCCCTTGTTCGATGCCGACCGTAGCCCGAAAAACCGCGGCCCGTTCCATTTGGTGCCGGTGATCTCCGAGGCGATTTCGGAAAGGCTGGCGTAGTTCCGGCCGTCATGGGCAAAGCCGTCGGCCATCACCACGACGCGGTAACTCCTGCCCTTCCATGTCCGCACGAGTTCGGAGCCCGGCTTGATCCGCCGGGGCAGTTCAAGCCGGCCGGTCGGTTTTGTCTTCGCGGCCTTCACCAACTGATCAAGCAGGCGTCGTGTCGATCCAGAGAGGCCGCCATAGGCCTTCTCCTGTATCCGATGTGCGATACTCCGCCGGAGCAGGTCCGGACCAAACGCTTTTGGCGGCTCGGTCCGGAATAGCTCACGGTACCGTTTCCGCAGATCTGCGATCGGAGCTGTCGGCAGCAGATCCAACTCGCCTTCAACCGCTGGATCGACTGCCGCCTTCAACTCTTGCCGGCCCGACGTCATGAGGCTGCGCCCGGCTTTGCGATCCGGTAGATGCGCTCGTCGCCGACCTTGTCGGAGACGATAGTTAGCTTGAGCTTCTTCTTAACCACGCCGGCAAGGAAGCCGCGCACCGAATGCGGCTGCCAGTCCGTTGCTTTTATGATCGCCGCAATCGTCGTGCCTTTCGGCTGCCGAAGCATTCCTAGGACGGTTTCCTGCTTGGAACCGGTCGACTTGGCTGAAGCCGCCTTCGGCGTTGCGCCTTTCGATCGGGCAAAGCTTCGTTTCGCTGACCGCGCTGGCCGCGTTTTTTGGGTGATGCGCTTGGCGGATTTCGATTTAGATTTCTTGGTGGCCATCTGGCTCTCCCTTATGTCAACGACAGCATCGGGTGCTGCCACTGACACAAGCCCCGCGATCGAGCGGGGCCAAGGAGTAGGCCCTAGGACTTACCCTTGCGATAACCTGTTCAATAGTGAAGTCGCATCCTGCACGCGGTTGGCTTCATAGATCGGCTGCTCGATATCCATGGAGACCCTCACGCCTCGGCGACGCTGCGTGCGCTCGCGCAGGCTTCCGCGGTCTTGGCAATCCGCTTAAGCCGGCATGGATTTCGGTGAGGCGAGCTATGATGGCTTCGTTAATGAACGCGCTGTCCACGTCGTTTCTCCATCTTTCGATAGGAACAGTGGCGCTCCACTGAACGCTGAAGTCGAGCGAATTCGGAGCAATCTTATGGCTCATATCGCACCGTTGCGATCACGAAAGTGCTGCCGTGCCTCGGCGCTCGAAGCCTGGCAAAAAAACTGCACCCAGGGGCTAGCCAACTGCGCTAGCCGGCAGTCCGCTTACGGCTAGCCTTGGTGGGCTTTCCGGCCACGAAATCCCGAATCGAGGCTAGGCTTGCTACGAGCCTGTTACACCCAGCGCATGCTTGAGTCATAACGTGACGGCTCATACGCCAGCGCTTGGCTGATGCTGTCAACCTGGTCGTCGGTCCGTGCCTGCGGGAAGGCGAGCAATTCAATTTCGAGCTCCGCCAGAAATGGCGCACCTCTGGGGAAGTGCACGCGGCCTGCCGCAAATTTGGCTTGCTGGACATAGAGTCGGCCGATCTTGTCTCGGCCGACTGGAATGGGATTGATGTAGTAGCTGTGGGTTTGGTTCATCTCTTGGGCGAGCGCGATACCAGTGGATGCTTCTTCAATCAAGATCTCATCCGGGCTGAAACGCTCCGCTAGCGCCACGGCCGTGTCTCTGAGCTGCGGATATTCATAGCGGCCGCGCGTCAGATCGAGCAGATAGAATTGCTCGTCGATGACCAGCCAGGTTGTGCAAACGGACCAGTCATTCTGGGCGCCATCCTTGGCGGCAGTGTCCCAGCTCTGGATCACCTTGGCATAATAGGTACGCTCAGGAATCTGATCGTAATACCGCAGCCAAACCCTTTTTATCATGGCGCCGCCGGGCGGAACAGGCGATTGCTGATACTGCGCCGCGAATACATCTGGTCCCATCGTTTGCTGTTGCTTGCGGATAGTATCTAGCGACTCCAGGGCGGGATGGAGTGCTTCGCCAACTTGTCGATGATGGAATTTACCATTGCCAATCGGGATGGCTTCCTCGACCTCGGCGATCGCCGGCAGACTCAAAACTTCCCAGTCGTCGGAGGAGTTCGATAAAAACCCCGAGAAGTCGTCCATATGGACGCGTTGCATGACGACGATGATCGCGCCGGTTTCCTTGTTATCAAGCCGTGACATCAGAGTGTTGGAAAACCATTGGTTGAGGCCACTGCGGCGCGGCTCCGATTGTGCCTCCACCGGTTTTTGCGGATCGTCTATGATAAACAGATCGCCGCCGAGACCGGTGAGCGGCCCCGATACCGATGTCGATTTGCGGAAACCACTCTTAGTCGTGATCAATTCGCCGTCGACGCTGCGCCGTATCCTCATTTTCCGAAAAGCCCGGTTGAACCAGGGCGCGTGCATGATGGAACGGAAGTCGCTGGCATGCTTGGCGGAAAGGTCATCGCCATAGCTAATCGCAAAAATACGGCGCCAAGGCTCATGTCCCAACAGGAACGCCGTAAACGCCACAGTGACGGTTAGGGACTTGAGGTAGCGCGGCGGCATATTGATAATCAATCGAGTGATTTCGCCGCGGCGGACCCGGTCAAGCTGGTATGCGATGGCTTTGATGTGCCAATTCGGAAGAAATGGTGCGCCGGGATTGAGATACAGAAAGCACATTTGCAGGAAACTTTCGAAATCGTTGCGCAGGATGAAATCGAGGGCCCGTTGTGCTTCTTTCACATCTTGTTTCATGGCAGATCATCCGTTTTCGGATTGAGTTCGGACTGAAATGTTTTCAAGTAAGTCTCCAGTACCGTCTGCTCGTCGTCGCTGAGGCCGGACTCCTCAGTCTCTCCAGAAGACATCGCTTGGAGGCGGTTGAGCAGGAACGCTGAACTTTTGATATTGCCCTTCAGGCAATCTTCGGCGATCCGACGCAATATCCCCTCAAGAACCGTGATTCTCCGCGTCCTGCCACGCTCGGTGAGGGTGATCTTTTGTTGAAGCAATTCAACCAAAATGGTTTCCGCGCTCTTGGCGCCTCTGGGCCGGCCTTTTGGATTGCCGCTTTCGCCCGGTTTGAATTGGTTGGCTCGAGGTGGTTTTCCGTAACCTACGTCGTCGTCAGCGGCGGCGGGCCGAGGGGGCCTTTTGGTTGAAGGTTTTCCCTTCCTGGGGCTGGTCATTTCGCCCTCCCACGTTTCGCGGTGGAGCGAGCAGCAGCCACTTCGTCAAAGGTCTGGCCGGTGGCCTCTAGAATTGCGTCTCGCCTGGTAAAATCTTGCCAGCGCCGGATCGCGGCATCGACATAGAGCGGATCGATTTCCAGGCCATAACCCCGCCGACCCACTCGCTCGGCCGCGAGAATCGTCGTTCCGAACCCCATGAAGGGATCGAGAATGATGTCGCCACGACGCGAGCAATCGCGCATCGCGTCGGCAACGAGCGCAACCGGCTTGACGGTTGGGTGAATTGACAGCTCATCTAGGCGGCCGGCGCGGAACGTGTTGACGCCGGCGTAAGTCCAGACGTTCGAGCGATTTCGGCCGTGCCGGCCGAGTTCAACATTGTTTAGGTGAGGCACATCGCCGTTTTTGAACACGAAAATGAGTTCGTGTTGCGAGCGATAAAAGCTTCCTTGGCCGGCGTTGGTCTTTGTCCACACCACAAGGTTCTTGAGTTCGTCATAGACCTCCTTGCCGGCGGCCAAAACTTCGTAAAGATGCCGCCAATCCATACAGACACAATGGATCGAGCCGTCCTCGGAGAATTTTGCGATCAGTTGCATCCATTTCTTGAGAAAAGCGATGAACCCGGACGGGGACATTTCGCCGGAGGCGAACGCAAACTCCCGGTGCTTGATCTTGCCGCGCCCAACCGTAGACGAAATTTGCACGTTGTACGGCGGGTCGGCGAAAATCATCGCAGCGCGGTCCCGCCCCATCAAGGCTGCCAAGCAAGATTCGTCGCTAGCGTTGCCGCACAACAGGCGATGAGGACCGGATTGCCAGAGGTCGCCTTTTCCGCTTACTGGCCGATCAGCAATCTTGACAGCCGCATCGACAGGATCCCGCTCGGGATCGCCAAAATCGGCGACCAGACTGTCAATCTCGGCCGGTTCAAAGCCTGTAATCTCAATGTTCAGATTACACTCTGGAAGCAATGAAGCGAGTTCACCAAGTTCGGCAGCGAGGAGGTTGCGGTCCCAGCCGGCGTTTGCAGCGATCTTGTTGTCGGCGATTGCGAGAGCGAGCTTCTCAGCGTTGCTCAAGCCAGACATCACAATGACGGGTACATCCTTTATGCGAAGCTCTTTGGCAGCTTCCCAACGGGCATTTCCGCAGATGATGTTGTAGTTTTCGTCAATTAGGATTGGGTAGGTCCACCCATATCGCAATATGACGCTTGCGAGCTGTTTGATTTGCTTCTTAGAGTGTGTTCGAGCGTTGCGCTTGTCGGGGCGTAATCTGCGAACGGCCTCCATAGTGGCGCGATCTAAGGTCATTTTGCTGCTCCTTATAAAAAAAGCAGCAACTCATATGCACCACAACAGTAGCGCTGGGTAAATTAAGAAAAAAGATTAATAACCTCAGATCTTTAAAGGCGTTTCTTGCGCCATTTTGGTTTTCTAAATCCCGAAAAGTCCAGAGCACTGCGGATCGTCTCAATCGAAATAGTCTCAGGAAAAGGTTTGTAGCGAAGCGTCGCGTCTCCGGACTGAAAATAGCATATGCCACCCCAGCGGGGCTTGCCCGACTTCTTGTATTCGGCAAGGCGCTTATTGACGCGAAAATGGACGTCCTTGATATTTTCTGTGAGTGTGGAGAGGTACTGATACTCCTCTGCCGATCGACCATATCGGTGCTCGCCATAGGATTCGAACAGCAAATCCAACGCCAGTTCTTCCAGAGGTTTTGGCGATCTATACACTTTCGACGCACTCCGTGCTCACTAAAAAACTATATAATTACGGAATTGGACAATCGCAATTCGCGTAATGGATGTTTTATGGAATGTTCATCCGAAACGCACAAAATACATGCGCTCGGAGTTGGAGGAGTAGCCCCTACGCTGAGAATGCAGCCGGGCCCTCGTCTCTATCCATTAAAAAGTTTCAACCAATCCATAGGCTTCCATCTGTGCCTGGACCAGAGCCACGTGGTGGCCTAGCACGACGATATCGTGCTTGCTGCCGTCGATACCTTGAACATGGTCGCGAAGCAGAGCTTCGGCTTTGAAGCCAAGGCTTTCGAACAGCGCGATCGCACTTTTCTGGTCGACTGTCATTTGCACCGACAGCTTTTCTAGTCCTGCACTAAGCGCGATGATAAAGGTCTCCTGCAAAAGCGCCCGACCCACCCCTCGCCCGCGGACGTCCAGCGACACCACCATCCGAATCTCTCCTGCATGGGGCGACCAGGAATGCGGGTCGCGCACGAGTGTTCCGCAACCGATCACACTGTTATTCTTGACCGCAAGCAAGCTCGTGATCGCGCCGCGCTCGATCTCGTTGATCCACGCTGAAAGAACCTTTGGCTCGCTGATATTGCGCGGCAAGAAAAGGAGATCGTGAGCCGGCAACTTCTTTGCGAAATCGAGTACGGATGGTTCGTCGGGACGCTGCATCAAGCGAATTTCAATCTCGCCGGCATCTGTCAGTACTCGCCGGGGGTAGGAACGCGTTTCAGTCATATCGATCTCCCAGCTAGCCAGGAATCCAGCTTTGGCCACAGCCTCTTGACTGCATTGGGACCCGCGACGAGGCTGACGTGACCACCCTTTAACATGACTTCTTCCTTGTCCTCGGAGCCAACCATTTTGATGAGGTGCTTCGCCGATTCGTATGGGACAATGTGGTCGTGCTCGGCGACCGCGTGCAAAACCGGCACCTTGATTTTTGAAAGATCGACGGCGCGTCCGCCGACGGACATCGTGCCGCTATACAGCTTGTTGTCCCACATCAGGTCTTTGGTGATGCAGCGAAAGTACTCGCCTGGCAGGGGGAGGATGTCGGTCGCCCAGCGATCGAACATGCGATACGATTTGACGTATTCGTCATTCCAGAGCTTTTCCCAGAGTTGTATCTGGGCCGCGCTGCGCGATGCCGGCCGAAGCATTTCGAAGGAAGACAGGATCATCTCCGGCGGCATGTTTCCCACGCTATCAATCAGCCGGTCGACGTCGAAATAGCGGCGATCCGCAAAGTTTGAGAACAGCTTCATTCCGTGAAAATCGATCGGCGTGGTGAAGCAGATCAGATTCCTCATCGGTCCGTCGTGGAAGATCGCTCCGTAGAGCAGTGACAGGACTCCGCCAAAGCAATAGCCGATCACCGAGATATCCTGTTCGCCAGAGTCTTGCTGCACGCGGCGTAGGCAATCCGGAATAAAGTCGAGAACATAATCTTCCATCCGGAGCGACCGTTCCTCCGGCCGGGGCGGGGTCCAATCCAGCATGTAGACGTCGTATCCGCGCTTCAGAAGAAATTCGATCAGGCTCTGGCCGGGCACCATGTCGAGGATGTAACCGCGATTGGTGGTCGCCATGACGATCAAAATCGGGACGCGATAGACTTCGTCGGCAAGCGGTCGGTAATGATAGAGATTCATGGTGCCGCGGGAAATCAGCACGTCCTTGGGCGTCGATCCGAGTGTCGGGCCGGATGTCGAGAAATATTCGACCCCCTTGATGCTGCGCTGAATGGCGCGCTGCACCTCGGACTGGATCTGGTCCGGGATCGAGGCAAGGTCGAAATTGGCAGCCGTACTCATGTCTGACGTTTCCGTGCCGTTGTCCGAGTGCCTAAATGCCGCGTGCGATTGTCGCTGCTGGTACTTTCTTCAATCAATTCGATGCCGATATTTCGCAGGATGCGCGGAAGCTCGACGATGCCTTTTGTCAGCGACCAGCCTGACGAGATGTAGTGGGTGCGCACACTTTCGTCACTGTGCCTGCGCGCTGCCGCGAGAATCACAACGTCGGAAATCCATTCGGGATGAAGGGCGGCCATCCGCAATGCTTGCGTCACGCCCGAGTAGTGTGCAAGCAAAACCGCCTTTCGTCCGATGCGTCCCGTGGTATCGCGGATGGCGCGCGACAATGCGCGATCGCCGTGGCTGCCTCCGAGATTAAGCAGCAGACCGGCCAGTACGGGCCGATAGCCGAGTGCCTTAAGCCAGAGCGAAATCGGCACGAGTGTGAGATCGCTCCCGAGCAGAAGGGGGACAAGAATGACAGGCTTTCCGTCTCCGTACTGGGACGCGCTTCCCGCCATGATCGACTGCCGGGCGATTGTGAGGGCCTCAAACCCGGCCCGCGCCAGCAGCGATGGCCAGTTAGCGAATAGCTCAATCGTCGAGGATGAAGAGTTCGATGCCGTCCGCTGGCGCCGAAAGCCGACCTCAGGCAACGGCAGAGCAATCTCGCTGGAAGCTGAGCCAAGAAATTCCGTGATAAGCTCGAAACACTTTTGCTGTGCTTCCCACAGCACCCGGTGGCCACCGCCGTGAATGACGACGAGCTTCGCGCCTGGAATGAGCTTCGCAATCATCAGAGAGTTCTTTGGAGGGATGAGCTCGTCGAGGTCGCCCGTCAATACCAGCGTGGGACAACGTATCGCGGTTAGCGCCTGCGAACCGTCGAATTCAGCGAAGGCCTGAAATTGAAGGTCGGCCGCGTGCAGTGGGGTCGGCAGCGCGATTTCGCGCCGCATCTGATCCTCGGCGAGCGCGCGATGCTGCTCGAGATATCCGGGAGCGTAGGTAACCTTCCAGATGCGTCTTGCCGCCTGTTCTGGCGACAGTCCGTCGAGATCGCGCATCACGCTGCTGACGGACGCATCCGCATAGTTCGCGCTCGGTCCACCGGCCATCGTCGCGCACAGCAGTAGGCGGTCTACGCGATCCGGAAATTGCCGCACGAACTCCTGCGCGATGGCGCCGCCCATTGAATAGCCAAGCAGGTGAACCCGGTCGATTTTCAATCCGTCAAGCAGGCCGGCAATATCGCGTGCCATGTTGGCGAGTGCGTAACCTTCGACCGGCTTGTCGCTCAATCCGGTGCCGCGGTTGTCCGGTGTGACAACAGTGAAGCGCTCGGCGAGCCGTTCGATAAACGTCGCCGGCCATGCCGTCGAATTGAGCCGATAGCCCATGACGAGAACGAGCGGCGGCCCTTCGCCTTGGACGCGATAGGCCAGGTTTATGCCGTTCACTTTGGCAAGACGCGGGAACATTTTTCTTTTTGCGCTCCTCACAGTCCCGATATGAGATGACCGCCATCGACAGCTAAGACGCTACCGGTCATGAACGAACTCGCGTTGGAGATGAGCAGCAACAATGGTCCATCGAGTTCGCTGAGTTCCCCAAGCCGCCGCTGTGGCACACGCTTGATCAGCGCCTGACCGTGCTCACTCTCAAAGAAATCATCGTTGAGTTCGGTGGCGAAATATCCAGGCGCGAGCGCGTTGACGCGGATCCCGTAGCGAGCCCATTCGAGCGCCAGTGCTTTCGTCATCTGGATGACGCCGGCCTTCGAAATCGCATACGGCGCGACCGCGCCAGCGACCCGCAGGCCGAGGATCGAGGCTATGTTGACGATCGATCCCTTGACTTTGTTGGCGATCATCTGCCTGGCTGCCGCCTGCGCGACCAGCCAGACACCCTTCAGGTTGGTGTCGATTACGCTATCCCAGGCGTGCTCATCCTGTTCGAGGGCAGGCTTGGTTGCCGTCACTCCGGCATTGTTGACGACCGCCCGGATCGGACCGAACGTTGTCTCGGCTTGTTCCATGGCGCCGGTAATCTTGTCAGCGACGGTGACGTCGAGCACGACGCTTTGCGCCTTTCCGCCTGATGCGTTTATGTCTGCTACTGCCGACGCCAGCGCCTCCGCCCGCCGCGCCGCGAGAGTTACCCTGGCGCCGTTACTAGCAAGGAAGCGAGCGAAGTGCCGGCCGAAGCCGCTTGAGCCGCCGGTCACAAGAATATGCTGATCGTTGATCTCAAACACAGGTACCTCCAGAAAGCTCGCCACAGTCAACATCGCCGACATCAAGAGGCCCGCCACTTGCGCTCGGCCTCATCCCATGCCGCGAGCGGTTGCAGGTCGGGCACCCAGGCGAGACCGGTCTTGCCATCGGAGGAAATCGCTTCCGTGGTGACGACCATGTCGAGCAGCGCCGGCCGGTTGGCGAGCGCACGTTCGATCGCGGGCCCGAGCTGCTCCTCGGTCTCGACGCGTTCGGCATGCATGCCGAACGATCGGGCCATGCCGGCATAATCCGCGACCTGCAGTCTCGTGCCGACGACCTTTCCATGGGTCACAGTTTGGTCGTGCACCTCGATCTGCCAGGCGCCGTTATTGGCGACAACGATTAGCACCGGCGCCTTGTGACGCACGGCGGTGTCGACTTCGATAGCATTGAAGCCGAATGCGCCGTCTCCCGTTGCCACCACGACCGGCTTGTCGGGGAAGGCGAGGCTCGCGGCGATGCCGTAGGGCACGCCGATGCCGATGCATCCGAAGGGACCGGGGTCGAGCATCAGCGGTGCGTTGAGCCCGACGCGGGCAAAAGCCAGGAAGTCACCACCGTCGGTGATGACGACGGAATCATTGCCGATCGCCTGTTGCAGCGCTGAGAGCACCTTGTTCGGGTGCAGCTTGCCGTCCGAGCCATTTGGCGCAGTGGCCATGCTGTGCTGCAACTTCTTGGCACGCTCTTCGTGACCGGCGCGGAATTTTGCCGCCCACTGCCGGTCCACTCCCGAGACCCGGTTGCCGGCGTGCTCGACCATCGCGCGCAATGTCTCTGAAGGAGATGCGAGGATCTCCACTGCGCCACGCCTGTTGTCGCGCATCTCTGACGGCGTATCACTGATGCGAACGAACTTGGCAGACTGAAATACAGCGGGCGAGCCATAGGCAAGCTGGAAGTCGAGGCGGCGGCCAACGGTCAATACCACATCAGCATCGCTCATCACGGCGCCACGCATCGCGCCGACGACGGACGGATGGCTGTCCGGCACCAGGCCGCGGCTTTCACCGGTGTCGAGATAAACAGCGCCGAGCCGGTCCAGTAGCGAGACCAGTTCAGGGCCCGCACCGCGGGCGCCGCGACCGGAAATGACTAGCACGCGGCGGGCCGACCACAGAACGTCAACCGCGCGGGCGACCTGAGCGCGATCGGGCCTCATCACCACACGTGGCTTGGCATTGAGATGCTCCTCAAGCTGCAACGCCTTCGGTACGATGCCGCGCAGCGTATCGGTCGGAAAATCGATATAGGAAGGACCGGGCTCGCCGCCTTCACCGAAAGCGCGCGAGACCGCTTCGTCCAGCTCCTGCAACACCAGCGAAGGTTCCCGCACGGTGCGGGCGTAGCGTGTGATGGAGCGAACCAGCTGCGTATGGTCCATGTCCTGCAAGCCGCCGCGATTCTCCTGCGGGCGTGGGTTGCCGCCGGAAATCACCAGCACCGATGCGCGCGACACATGCGCGTTGGCGATGCCGGTGATGGCATTTGTCATGCCGGGACCCGCCGTCACCAGAGCCACGCCTAATTCGCCGGTCAGTTCGTTATGGGCTTGCGCCATATGAACAGCAGCGCGCTCGTCGCGCACGTCAATGATTCGGATGCCTTCGGCGTCGAGCCGCATCCAGATCGGCATGATGTGGCCGCCGCAGAGCGCGAACACACGCTTGACACCGCGACGCTTCAATAGACGGGCGATCAAGTCAGCGGCGCTATCGGGAAGGGCTTTCATGGCAAAAACTCCGGTGAGATTTGAGCTACATGGATTGGACCTGGGAAAGCCAGGCGACGAGAAGCGACACAGTCAGGACGGCGAAAACGTGGGAAGCTAGAATCGAGCCCGAGGTGACACCCGCTTCGAGCCCATATAGCTTCGCGATGGTGAAGGGACCCGAGCCGATCGGCAGCGCACTCAGGATCACCGCAGAGTGCGACCACAGCGGCGGCATCGAGAAGACGTGGAATGCCAGCAGTGCAGTCACGGCGGGCTGCAGAATGAGTTTCAGCGCAACCAGAATCGAGATCGAACGCAGATCGTGGGTGACGACGCGTTCCTGCGCCAGAAACAGCCCGATGCAGACGAGTGCGGCTGGCGAAGCGGCTCCCCCGAGCAGCGTTGTGAAGTTCGTAAACGGCGCCGGCACGGAGATCCCGCTCATGCCGACGGCGAGACCTGCAACCGGCGCAACAAAAAGCGGGCTGGAGAGGATCGCGCGCGCAACCCTGGCGGCGGTCGACCAGACACTGTCGGTTTTCTGGAGATCAATTTCGACGATGACGATTGCAAACAGGAACAGCACGCAAGCCGTGAACAGGGTCGCGATGATGGATGCAGGCGCGCTCTCGGGGCCGAACACCAATAGGCACATCGGGATGCCCATGAAGCCGACATTGCTGTAGCCCGCATCCAGCCCCTCGATGCTAGCATTGGCCACCCGCCTTCCGCGAAGGCGGCTTATCGCAAAGGCGACCGCGAAGGTGACGGCGAACCCGCCAAAAAAGGCACCAGCGAAGCCGAACTGCCTGACCTGGTCGGGCGTGATCCTTGACATCGCCGTGAACATTAGCGAGGGCAAAGCGAGGTAGATCGCGAAGCGATTGAGATTGTCGGTTGCCGTCTTGTCGAACACGCCGAAGAATCCGCAGATGAACCCCGTCAGGATCAGCGCGAAGATCGGCAATGCGGAATTCAGGACGGCTTGCATGGGTCTGGTGCTTGAAGCGGGCTGGCTTGACCGGATGGGGGGTTAGCTGGTGAATCGCTTCTTCAGTTCGCGATGAAGGATCTTGCCGGTGGCGTTGCGCGGCATGTCGTTCTCGGCGATGAACTTGTAGGAACGCGGCCGCTTGAAGCCAGCCATCCGCTCCTTCGACCATGCGATGAGTTCGCCTTCCTGAAGGGTCGCGCCGTCGTGCAGCACGATGACGGCGTGAACGCTCTCACCCCATTTCTCGTCGGGCAGTCCGATCACGGCGACGTCCTTGACCAGCGGGTGCGCGCCGACCAATGCCTCAACCTCAGACGGATATATGTTCTCGCCGCCGGAGATGATCATGTTGCTCTTACGGTCGGACAGATGGATGTAACCTTCCGCGTCGCGCCGGGCCATGTCGCCGACCGAGCAGTAATCGCCGCGGAAAGCTTCCCTGGTCTTTTCCGGCAGGCGCCAATAGCAGTCGAAGGTGTGAGCGTTGCAGGAATAGAGCTCGCCGGATTCTCCGTCCGGCACCTCGTCGCCGGCTTCATTGAGGATCTTGATCGGAGCCGCGCCAACGCATTCACGACCGACCGAACCGAGCTTGGTGAACTGCTCGTGCGGATGCAGCATGGTCACCCAGCCGGTTTCCGTCGCGCCATAGAGCTCGAACAGGCCGGAGTTGGGAAACATCTCGATGACCTCGCGCTTGGTCTCCGGACGGGCCGGCGCGGATGAGATCATCAGCTTGGTGACGGCGTCGAAATTGAACTTGCTGCGGACCGCCTGCGGCAGGCCGAGCATCATGATGTAATGGGTTGGCACCAGTGAGGTGAAGGTCGAGCCGCCTTCGGCCAGGGTCCTGGCGGCATGTTCGGGATCGAAGCTTTTACGCGAATAGATCGAATTTACGCCACCGCAATAGCCGAATGCACCGAAGAAGTTCAGCGAATTGGCATGACACATCGGCATCACCAGCAGTGCGCCATCGTTGCGATGCAGGCCAAGCTCAATCTCGGTGACCATCGACAGCAAGACGGCGCTGCGATGGCTGCGCACCACGCCTTTGGGATTTCCAGTGGTGCCCGACGTGTACATCAATGTCCATGGGTCGGACAGCGCGACCGCCTGATTTGGTTCGCGTGAGCTGCCGGCCGCGAGGAAATCCTCGTAGTTGCGATATCCGGCAGGGCAGGGGCTGCTGCCGAAGTGGATGAAGCGGTCAGCCCTGATCGGCAATGCTGCGCGAATTTCCTCGACGGCGCCTGCGAGTTCGTCCTGGACGATGAAGGCCGCAGTCTCCGCATTGTTGACGATGAACTCGATTTCCTTGCCGACGAGGCGGAAGTTGATCGGCAGTGCGACAAGACCAGCCTTGGCCGTAGCCGCAAAGATTTCGCACCATTCGACGCAGTTGTAGGCGAGGATCGCGACACGATCGCCTTTGGCGAGCCCCAGGCCGAGCAGCGCGTTGGCTAGCCGGCACGAGCGGTCGTTCCATTGCGCAAACGTCATCGAGCGGTCGAGGTCGCGCGTTCCTAGCCGGTTGGGCGCGAGCCGCGCGTGCACCGACAGCATTTCCCCGAAATTCAAGAGGTCCTTCATGGCTAACTCCTCGAATCCTTCACAAAGTAAGAGTCGTTCAGTGCAACAATCCGATTGAAATCCACGGCACGGCTGCAATCACGATGGTGCCGATAAGAAGCGCCAGCATGTAGCCGAGCATTGGCTTGATGCCTTCGTCGGGCGCGATACGGCTGATCGCGCAAGCGGCGTAGTAACCGACGCCGAATGGCGGAGCGAATAGGCCGATGCCCATCGCGAGGATCACGACCATCGCGTAGTGCACCTCATGCACGCCGACCTGCTTTGCGATCGGAAATAGCAGCGGTCCAAACAGAACGATGGCCGGAATGCCCTCGAGCACACTGCCCAATATGATGAAAGCAACGATCGTTACCGCGAGGAACATGGGCGCCCCTCCAGGCAAGCCGGTCATGAAACTGGCAAGCGAGGTCGAAAAGCCCGACTGCGTCAGCGCCCAGGCCATGCCGGTGGCGGCACCAATGATCAGAAGGATCGCCCCGGACAGCGCGGCCGTCTCGGTCAGCATCGGATAAAGCCGGCGCCAATCGAACTTCTGGTAGATCAGCAGGCCCGCGAAAGCCGCGTAGACGATACCGATAGTCGAAACCTCGGTTGCAGTCGCGACACCACCAACCACGGCCGCGCGGATCAGGAAAGGCAAAGCGATTGCGGGCAGCGCGACCAAAAAAGTTCGGCCGACGTCACCCCAGCTCGCGCGCTTCACGTGCGAGAGGTCTTCCTTGCGGTAACGCTGCCAAACTACGATGCAGAGCATGACTGCAAGCACGAGCCCGGGCAGCAGGCCGCCGGTGAAGAGCGCCGCGATCGAAACGCCCGTTACCGATCCTATGGTGATGAGCACGAGGCTAGGTGGAATGGTTTCGGTTTGCGCTCCGGTTGCCGACAGAAGAGCGACCAAGTCACCTGGCTTCGCGCCGCGCTCGACCATTTCAGGGAACAGCACCGGTGCGACGGCGGCCATATCGGCTGCCTTGGCGCCGGAAATTCCCGACACCAGGTACATCGCCGCGACCAGAACATATTGAAGGCCGCCGCGGACATGCCCAAGCAGGGTTGCGAGAAAGGCCACCATGGCACGCGCCATGCCGGTCATCTCGATCAAGAGGCCTAAGAAAACAAACAGCGGCACTGACAGAAGGATGAGGTGGCTCATGCCCTCGTCCATGCGGCCGATAACTACGGTCGACGGCGTGCTGGTCGTCAGCGTGATGTAGGCGAAGGTCGCGAGGCCAAAGGCGAAAGCGATCGGCACGGCGGCGAATACCAGGATCGCGACCAGGCCAACGAAGAAGATCAGGAGATTGAGATTCCCGAGCGGGATCAGCACGGGGCTCAAGGCATAGAATGCGGCGGAAGCGGCCGCGACCAGACCGACGGCGCTTGCCGTAAGTCCCCATCGGCCCGACGACAGCAGCCGAAGCAGGGCAATCAGCAGCATCAGGCCGAGCCCGATCGGAAGCGCCGCAGCCCGCCAGAGGCTGGAGATATCGAGTGCCGGCGTCGACACGAACGATTCGTCCGAGGCAAAGTCCACGGCAGGTTCGATCACTAGCACGAGAAAGGTGAGGGGGGCGGCGATCGCCAGCACATCGAAGAAAGCCCGTCTGCGCGGATCGATCTTGCTGACGAGGGCCGTCATCCGCATATGCTCGCCGCGCTGGAGCGCAACGACAGCGCCGAGCATGGCGAGCCACAGGAACAGGATGCCTGCGAGCTCATCCGACCAGATGATCGGCCGTTGAAAGAAGTAGCGCGCAGAAACGCCGGTGAACAACACGACGATTTCCGCGACCACAAGCAGCGCGGCGATCGCAGCGACGGCTGAGCCGAGCCATTGCTCGGCTTTTTGCAGGGCGCCGGCCACCCCGGTCATCCGGGGAAGCGCGATGCCGGTTTCCTCCACGATCTGCATGGCAATTAACCGATGTTGCCAGCGTACTTCTGCAACAACGACCAGCCGTCATCGCCGAACTTGGCTTTCGCATCCTTGTAGAAGGACGTCTTGGCGAGCGCTGCCTGGAAGGCTTCGGCTTGCGTGGTATTGAAGGTCAGTCCCTTGGACTCTAGGGTTTTCCGGTACTCCGCATTGGCCTGAACGATGTCCTCGCGCTGCTTCTTGGCAGCAGCGTTGAAGTGCTTCTGCATCACTTTCTGGGCGTCCTGCGGTATCGTCTTCCAGATTCTGTTGCTCGAAAGCAGCCAGAAACCGTCCCAGGCGTGATTGGTGAGCGAGCAGAACTTCTGTACTTCGTAGAATTTCGCAGACTCAATAAGCGCCAGCGGGTTTTCCTGACCGTCGGCGATCTTCGTCTGGAGGGCAGAGTAGGCCTCGTTGAGCGGGATGCTGACAGGCGCCGCGCCGAGCGCTGAAAACATTGATACCCACAGCGGCACGACAGGCACACGGATCTTGAAATTCTTGAGATCGTCCGGCGTGTTGATCGGACGCGTGCTGCTGGTGATCTGGCGGAAACCGTTGTCCCAGACTGCTTCGAAGGGGACGAGACCGACCTTCTCGATGTTGGTGCGGATGAACTTGCCGACTTCGCCATCCATGGCGGCCCACACCTTGTCGTAGCTGGTGAAGGCAAAGCCGACGCCGGTCAGCGATGCGGTCGGTATCAGCGTCGAGAGCACCGTGCCCGGCATGGTCGCAAGCTCAAGCGCGCCAGACCGCAGTTGGGTCATCATGTCGGTATCGCTGCCGAGCTGATTGTTGGGGAACAGGCTAATCGCAAGCTGACCATTGGTCTCGGCGGCGATGGCCTCGATGGCCTCTTTCAGGCGGATGTTGACCGAATGGGTCGCCGGCAGATCGTTGCCGAATTTGAGCTTGAGCGGGGCGGCTTGTGCCAGCACCGCGGGGCTCTTCAAGAGCGACCCGGCTGCAACAAGTCCAACGGAAGACTTCAAAAGAGAACGGCGGCTAACCCTAAGCATGACATTCCTCCCTCTAAATTCCGCATTTGCGCGGTTAACTATTAAATTCGAATTCCGAATTCATATTCTGAATTCGAATACAAAGCAATAGATTTTTTTGCGACGCAGTGATAAGGAGACGCAGACGTACCTTTCGGAGAACGCATGGCCCAAGTCCAAAGCCAACCGACCCTGGTGGAACAGGTTGTAAATGCTATTGTTTCTGAGATTGTGGATGGCGATCTGCCAGCCAATTCGCGCCTGATCCAGGACGAACTGGCACGCGCCTATGGGGTCTCCCGCCAGCCGGTCCAGCAGGCGCTGCTGCTTCTTCGAGACCGCGGGATGGTCCGGGAGGCTCCTGGGCGTGGACTTATTGTCTCGCCGCTCGATGTCGACTTCGTCCGAAACCTGTACGAAATGCGGGCGGTGTTGGATGGCCTTGCCGCGCGGCTTGCGGCGGAACGAGGTTCGGAGCGTGCAAGGGTTGAAGGACCAGATTATCTTGAGGCGGGACGCGCGGCGGTCAAGAGCGGCTCTCTGCATGAGCAGATCGAAGTGGACATGCGCTTCCATCGCTTCATCGACGACTTGTCCGGCAATTCGCTGATTGGCGAAACCACCGCGCCGCATTGGCCCTACCTCCGCCGAGTCATGGGTGAGGTGCTACGCGACGATGTCCAAATGCCGCAAATGATCCTTGAGGAACACGTCGCGATCCTCGATGCTATCATCGCAGGCAACGGTGGAGAAGCAGAGGCGCTTAGCCGCGTGCATATCTCGAAAGCGGCAAAAATTTTTGTGCAGCGCCTTCAAGCGCAGAAGGTAGCCGCCGACGAAGAGATGCGGCAGCGTCCAACACGGCGCATCCGGTAAGCAGTGCATCGGCCAGCGCGATTGCTGGCACGGCGAGCATTGCCGAAACCGAGGCTTGCAACGTCAGTGGCCCTCAGCTGAAGTTCGCCGTCAAGGGCGGCATTCGGCTTTTCGCGTGGACGCCGACGAGACCTGTCGGCATGCCCGATTTGATTTAACCGACAAAATTCCAGTTCGTCATCAATCTCAAGACCGCCAATGAACTCGGCATTACCATTCCGCCTTTGTTGCTGAGCCAAGCCGACGAGGTGATTAGCTGACGAGCACGTGGCGGCCGCTTCTGGCACCTGGGCTCGTTGCAAGCGCTTGGCACTATCGCCGTGACGCATCGAGTAAGGCTCAGCAATGTCAGGTTATGGTACCCTTTGAGACATCCTGACCGGAGCCGACGATGTCCGATTGTTGGGGCAGACCGGAAGTGAGCGATGCAGGGTTAAAGTGACGCGATTGACCCATCTGCGACATCGGCCGATCGCCGACGTCCAGTTTGGACAAAGCCTATTTCACAACCAGACGCTTCGTGGGCGCTATCGCGGCAGGCGCGGTCGGGGAAACGGTGAACGTCAACCACGTATTCCATCCCGACGGACGGTTGGCTGCACGCCTATCGGACCCACTAGAGACGAGTCCGAACCCGGCTGCAGCGTCGGGAAGTTTCTGGGTGCCCGATCAGGGGTTAATCCCAACCCGGCGTCACCTGTCATCGGTCAAAAAAATGAGAGGCTCCAGCGGCTTTCGACCGCCTCGTCCCTACTGCGCCCCGGGCTATTCGGGCAACCCCGCTTTCCGAAGACCCTCAATAAACAGCTTTGTGTTTTTGGGGGCCGAGGCGATATACGTAGACATTGTGAAGGCGGGATCGATCTCAAGCACACGCGCCGCCGCCTCGTGCGCCTCAGCGTCACGTCCGAGATGGGCGAAAGCGGACGCGAGACAGCGGTAAGTTGCCACATAGTGGTTGTGACGAAGGGATTTCTTCCCTACGACGATCGCCTCGTCAAAGCGACGAAGCTCAATAAAGGCCAGCCCAATGCCAGTAAGCGTGTGTTGTAGCATCGGGTCTACCGGGCTCACGCGAACGGCACGTTCAAAGCTCCGGATCGCTTCCTCCTGCAGCCCCGCAATTCTATAGACATGGCCTCTGCCGGTCCATGCGAGCCATGAATTTGGGTTGAGCGCGACCGCCCGGTCAGCCATTTCGATCTCGGCTTCACTATCGCCGACCATGAACGCCGAGATTGTGGAAGCCCTTGCTAACGTGTCCGGATCACTATCGTCGATGCTCAATGCCAAACGCGTAAGCCGAACTGCTTCCTTGCGGTCGAACTGGGGATCGTTGCTATAGCCCAAAACGACGTTGAGCATATGACAGAGACCTGCCAGAGACGCGACAGAGCCGAACCGAGGGTCGAGCTCCAAGGCGCGATGAGCCAGCCTTATCGCCTCGGCAAACCCTTCGCGGGTCGTCAGGTAGAACTGCGGCATGGCACGGAAATAAAAATCATAGGCGGTGAGGTTCTTTGGTCGTCGCCGCGTCGCCATTTCAATTTCTGTTTGAAGCATCTTTGGCTCAATGGCTGAGACGACGGCGATGGTTACTTCGTCCTGGAGAGCGAAAATGTCGGTCAGGTCACGCTCAAACCTGTCCCCCCATAGATGCGCGCCTGTAACCGCATCGATCAACTGCCCTGTGATGCGAACTTTCCCCGACGCCTTCCGCACAGACCCCTCGAGGACATAGCGCACGCCGAGCCTTCGCCCGACTTCCTTGATATCGACTGCTCGGCCCTTGAAGGTGAAGCTCGAATTGCGCGCGATCACGAACAGCGACTTGAAGCGCGACAGCGCGGTGATGATGTCTTCGACGATACCGTCGGCAAAGTATTCCTGCTCGGGGTCGCCTGACATGTTCTGGAACGGCAGCACGGCAATCGATGGTTTAGCTGGTAGTGCGAGAGATTGAGCAACATCGATGGACATGAAATTTGACGGCGCTTCTACGTGAATTTGGGAACTTGGTGGCGCGATGACCGGCAACGTAGGCAACCCGGTATCCGTTTCTCGCACCGACACCGGCGCAACGAAGAGGTAGCCGCGTCGCGGCACGGTCTTGATGATGCGCTGGTCACCGTCGCCAAGGGCCCTACGCACTTCACTTACGCAATGCGTGAGCGCGTCATCCGTGACAAAGGTGTTCGGCCAGACGGTCTTGACCAGCTCGTCTTTGGAGACGAGGCGTCCGGGGTTCTCCAACAGGTAGTGCAGGACGTCGAAGCTCTTTGGCCTTACATCGATCTGTTGATCTCCGGCCCGCAAACAGCAACGCGCGAGATCGAGGGTAAAGCCCGCAAACTCGAACACCCTACCCACGAGCGATGAATGCATGCCTCGACTCCTGTGTCGTCGCCTCGGTCGAATTACAGCACTTTTTCCTGACTCTTACAGCCCTTTTACAGGACAGGAGAAACCGCGGGTCCCCATACTGACAACGCTTTGTATTGATTCGAAATGTGTCAGCTATTGGACCCCTCATCCCCTACAACATTTGGAGCGCAGATGGCCGCAATCGCAAGAGCTCTTGCCCGCGTTTTTTCCACAACCTTCCCTTACCTCGAAGTTTTCAAACAAGTCGCCACCTTTTGCGGAGCTGTCCTGCTAGTAGCTATACTGCTGGCAACCTATGGTCTGGATTTGAGCGCCGGATTTTTCTGACGACACCAACGACCTCTCGCCGTCCGGATGTACGCGGTGTACCTCCAAAGGTATACTGAGTTCATCGTTACACTCCCGCGCGGAGATGCGTCAGGTCCCAGGCCAGAATGACCGCTTATGGCACGTTTCGGACATGCTGCGGTGGTCGCTTGATGTCCGTTCCTAGGGGAAGACCGGAAGTGGTCGACCGACTGCCAAAACGACGCGATTGACCCAAAGCGGTCATCGGCTCACTGGAACGCTGGAACGGTGGCCGAAGATTACGCGGCGCTTGCCACCCGACCATCGATCTCAGTGCGAAGCGCCACAAAATCGATGGGTTTCGTCAGAAGCGCCTCAGCGCCGCCTTCCAGGGCTTTCCTCCTGGTGTCGGCGTCGCCGTAGGCCGTGATCATGATCACGGGGACGTCCGGCCGCGCGGCTTTCGCCTTGGGTAACAGCTCAAGGCCGCTCATCCCCGGCATGTTGATGTCGGACAGGATCAGGATCAGTGATTCGCTTGCGGCGTCGCTGATGTGTTGCAGGGCGCTAACAGCCGACTGTGCGAAATCCATCTTGAAACGATTGTCGCGCAGATCGCGTCGGAATTGCTGGCGAAACAGCATCTCGACATCGGGCTCATCATCAACAACGAGAACAAGGTAGCTCATGATTTGACCCCGGCTTTGCTGAGGGCGGCTTTGCGCGGAAGTATAACCTTGAATTCGGTAAACTCGCCGGGCTGGGTCTCGACGTCAATTGATCCGGCATGCTGCTTGACGATAATGTCGTGGCTCAACGAGAGACCAAGACCCGTTCCTTCGCCGGCGGGCTTTGTCGTAAAAAACGGATTGAACATCTTTTCCTTCACCTCGGGCGGAATGCCGGTGCCACTGTCGCGAATTCTGATCTCCACGCTGTCGCCGAGGTTTTTGGTCGCGGCAGCAAGTGTTGGCTCATAACCATCGCCGTTGGCCCCGCCCTTACGCTTGGTCGCCGCGTAGAAGCCGTTGGAAATCAGGTTCAGGAACACCCGTGTGATTTCCTGGGGAAACACATCCACCTCACCGGCGTTCGGATCAAAGGACCGCTTCAGGGTGATATTGAAGCCCGGCCTCTCGGCCCGCGCTCCGTGATAAGCGAGGTTGAGGCTCTCTTCGACGAGGGCGTTGATATCGACAGGTCTGTGCTCGCCCGAGCCTTGGCGGGAGTGAAGCAGCATGTTCTTGACGATCGTGTCTGCGCGCCTGCCGTGCTGGACTACCTTTTCGAGATTGCCCATCAGCGTCTGCGTCAGCTCGGCGGTTTCTGCCCGCGTCTTGTTGTCGAGCGTCGCGGGCTTGAGCACATCCTTCAGTTCCTCGACAAGTTCCATCGACAGGGCCGAGAAATTATTGACGAAATTGAGCGGGTTCTTGATCTCATGCGCAATGCCAGCAGTGAGCTGTCCCAGCGAGGCGAGTTTCTCCGTCTGGATCAGTCGATCCTGTGCAGTCTGCAGATCGCGCAATGCCGTCTCGGCCGAGTCGCGCGCCGCGCGGATCGCTTGCTCGGCACGCTTCCTCTCCGTGATGTCGCCGTAGATCATCACGAAGCCGCCACCCGGCACCGGACTCCTGCGCGCTTCGATGACACGACCATCGGGACGGGCACGCTCGAAGCGCATTTCCTGCTTGGTGTCTTCGACGCCGCGGCTCAGTTCCGCCACGAGATCGGCCGAGCCGTATTCGCCGCGCGCCGCGAGATAACGGAAAATCTCGGCAAAGCTCGGCCGTTCGGCGAGGAAGGTATCAGGCAAATCGAGGATCTGTTGGTAATTCCGATTCCACGCGGCGAGGCGCGTTGCGGCGTCGAACATCGCGACGCCGTCGCCCATGTTGTCGAAGGTGACGCGAAGCTCGGCCTGACGCTCACGCAACTCGTCGAACAGCCGCGCGTTCTCGATAGCGATCACCGCCTGGTCGGCGAAGCTGCTGGCTAGCTCGATCTCTTTGTCCGTGAAGGGTTCGACGCGCGTGCGGTGAATCGTAAATATGCCGATCAAGGTTTGCTCGCGGAGTAGCGGAATGCCGAGCATCGTGCGGTGGCCAAGGATCTTTTGTCCCTCCCTGTAGGTGTATTCTGGATCCTGCAGCACATCGGGAATGTGGACTGGTCGACGATCTGCCGCCACCCGGCCGCTTGTCGTGCCGCGGTCGTCTGTCAGGGGATGGGTGAGGATGAATTTCTTTCCCTCCGCCGAAAGGCCGCGCGCTGCGACCAGGTGATATTTATCATCTCGCTGCCGGAACATCGTTGCCTGGTCGGCGCGGCACAGGCGCGCCACCGTCTCCACCAGCGTGTCGAGAACCGTCTCGAGATCAACGGAAGAGCGGCTGATGATCTTGAGCACATCGGCGGTCGCGGTCTGCTGCTGCAGCGATTCCCGTAAATCCTCCGTTCGCGCCTGTACTTCGTCGAACAGCCGAACATTCTCGATGGCGATCACGGCCTGGTCGGCGAAGGTTTCGGCCAGCTTGATCTGCTTCGCGGTAAAAGGACGCACTTCGGTGCGGCGGATGGTAAGTGACCCCGTCGCCTCATGCTCACGCAGCAAGGGAACCGAGAGAATTGTCCGGTGACCCATCCGCCGCGCCATCGCGGAACCATCGGGAAACTCAGCTTTCGCTGCTTGCAGGTCGTGTACATGAACCGCCTTGCGGTCCACTACCGCGCGTCCGGAGCTCCAACCGCGGGTCAGCGGCCATTTTTTTAGATCAACTGGAATCGGGCCATGGTGGGCGTTAAAGGCGAGCCATTCACCCTCGCGCAGCAAAATCACGGCGTCGTAGGCATCGCAAAAGCGACAAGCCGACTCCGCCAGAGTGTTGAGCACTTTCTGCAAATCGAAGGTCGAGCGGCTGATGACCTTGAGAACATCAGCGGTTGCGGTCTGCTGCTGAAGCGAATCGGTCAGCTCACGCTTTAGACTTACAATTTCCTCCTTTAAATTGACGTTACTTGTCGCACGCTTGACGGCTGCCGCGCGCTTACCGGCCGCTCCTGGCTTGCGCGCCGCCGGGGGCTCGCGAATCGTCGGTCCGCGCTTTGCCATTTGGGTGCGCTCCGGCCGGGGAAAGCTGCAATAGCGTCAAAATTATAGCACCAAATTACCAAATCCGAGGGCTGCCGCATAGGTCGATCAAATGACTTCGACTTCCGGTTTTGGCACGAAGCTGCCGATCCGGGATGTCCGCAGTTCGGTCGCTAACGGGGGTAACCCGGACATGACGTGGACAGCCCGGTTCGGTCGAGAATGACCCTGAGCGGACAAAAAATCACTTGGCCTGCTTGCGGGGCTTTGACCCATCCGGGACGTTCATATCCCTACAGACACTCTTTAAACACATATTGCAGTCGGTTAGCCTGTGAATACCTCGCGGGGCATTTGGGTGACCTCGGTGTCCTGACGTTCCCATCTGAAAGGACAGCAAAATGAACCTTCTCATTATATGCGGTCGTAAAACGATACGTCTAATCGGGTCGCTTGTTTTAATCTCAGCTCTTTATGCATTCGGCAATCAGCATGCTGCGGCCGCAGAGCCTCAATTGGAAAAAGCGATCGAAGACGGGAAAGCTATTTTTGTTCATGAGACTTTCGGTGGCAACGGAATGACCTGCGATGGGTGTCACCTGAATGGCGGCGTTGGGTCAGGCAAAACGGCAAAACGGCAAACTATTCCCAGCCTGACGAACGCCGCGACGATTTACCCGCGATTCGAGGTCAGGAAGAATAAAGTGATCACTTTGGAAGAAAAGATTCAAAACTGCGTAGCGGGTGCACTGCAGGGGAAGCCACCAGCGAATGGTAGCGAACAAATGACGGACCTCGTTACGTATGTCACGTCCCTTGCTCAGGGTAAGCCGGTCAATCTGGGTGGGAATCCAGAGTAATGCGCAGGAGCGTGTTCTTTCAGCTCATGGCCAATTCGCGACCGCCCGCAACGCCTATCGTGACTTCGGCTGTCGGAGATAAACCTGACATCATCCGCACCGAGCGAAATCGACACTGTTGACCCATATGCGACGTTGGGATGATCCGACCGACCTTCACCTTTTGACCCAGATCAATGCCGGCCGCCGCTGGAGCGTGAGAAGGTGCGAGCCATAAAGGCGCCCACCATCGGACTGCTGTGAGTTCGCAAGGCGTGGTTTGGCCTGCAGCGTTCGATGCAAGGGTGTCCACGCTTAGGGAGGACGCCCATGACAGTCAAAGCCATCTTGTCCCGCAAAGGCAATGCCGTCATCACGATCAAGCCGACGGTGCCGCTTAGTGATGCCGTTAAAGTCCTCGACGAACATCGGATCGGCGCCGCGGTGATCACCGATGCTGATCAGCACATAGTCGGGATTTTGTCCGAACGCGATATCGTGCGCACGCTCGCTCGGAATATCCGAGCTGCGGGCGCCTGTCACCTTTGCGACGAGGCCGTTGGACAAGTGATGACGCGGGCGGTCGAGACGTGCACGCCATCCGACACAATCCACGTGATCATGGAGCGGATGACCACGGGCAGGTTTCGCCATCTTCCCGTAGTTGAGGGCGGCAAACTCGCCGGAATCGTCTCGATTGGTGATGCGGTCAATCATCGACTCCGAGAAATGGAGCTCGAATCGAAAGCCTTACATCAATACATCTTGACGGCTTGACGGGCCTCGCCGCCGCTTAAGTAATCTCTATGGTCTTTTCATCCTCAACCTCCTAGTGATTACGCGCTGGAATTCTTTGTTTCAAAGATTTGCCCCGACGACTTCCGGTTATGGCACTTTTCGGACGTCAGAGGTCGAGCTGAGAACGTCAGCTCTTTGGGGCAGAACGGACATCCCGCAGCCAGGCCGCGAGTGCTGTGAACTCAATTGGTGTGAACTTTTACGCCAATAATATATGGTCGACCGACGTTCCCCAGCTTGAATAGTGAAGAACTTTACCGTTATCGAATTCATTCGATGCATAAAATCCATTTGCATGGGCAGGATCAGCCGTAGCCGTTGAGTAATCGCCCCAGCGACCGACGGGGTCATGCGCTGGATCAATATAAGCCGCCACGCTGTCGTGATAATCGATCGGTGCGTGGAAGGTCGGTGTAGCAGTATTGGAGGCGCTGCCTGCCCCTTGCCAGAACGTGAAGTAGTCCGCAGCATACATGTGAGAACCGCTCACATTAAAATTGAAAAGTACATCACCGGCAGCATCAACAGCTACCGATCCATTAAAAGTCGCGGCTCCAGCCGTAGCCCCTGTTGTTGCCAGGAGGCTATTGAGGTTTCCGGTGTGCAAGACTGTCGGAGTCGTCAGCCCGCCAGACGAATTGAAGGCGCTCATATCGAGTTCCGCCCACTCAACCGATGGGGTTGCGCTCGAACTGCTGGGCTTTCCCTCAAAAACAACATAGAGTTTCTGATTGGTTGAATCGTAGGCGGCGCTTGTTATTCTTCCATCGCCAGCATCCAATTTATACTTGGTGCCGTACTGACCTGCAGAATAACTGCCGTTCCCAAAATCGATATTCCCAAGAGATACGGTCAATGGAGTCGTGTTAGAGCCTCCGGTCGATTCAAAAATGCTCAGGCTGTTATGGGTATCGGAAACTAAATATTCTCCGCCGCCGGCGATCGCCGCCGTCTGATAGGACGGGCTCGCGTACGCCGTCGAGTTGACGAGATTTGAGGTGCTTCCAGTTGTATATAGCCCATCGTCTAAGACTGACAGCACGCTCCCCTGGTAAGAGCTGGATGCTGAGAATTGGTTTGTCGACACATAAATATTATGTCCGTCGACCGATACTAGCGGCTGGTCCGCCCAAGTTGTGGTGCCGTTTAGATTGAATGTTGTCGAAGCCGCTTCGAATTGCCAATTGGCCGATGCTAAAGATGTCCCCGCGAGGTCTGATTGAGATACAGCCAACAAAATGTTGCTGGAGGTCAAATTATTGCTGACCTCATCGACAGCAACAACAAATTGGTGATGGACGGCATCGTAGAGGACCCTAGGATCCGTTAAGAAGTATCCCGAAAGCATCACAGAACCAAAGAACGTATTCAAAGATTCAGTCTGCGGACTGGTTCCTTGCAGTGTGGTGATTTGAATGGCGTCGTTCTCAGCGGTAATGACAACGTTCGCTCCTGCCGCCAGAGCATTATCAGGGGGATAGTATCCGCCGCTTTGCGCGAATGTTATGCCATCCCAATGATAATCGACGTCGGTTATCGTCGACGTGCTGTTAACAAGCTGCGTGGACGATCCCGAGGTTGTTGTCGTGGCATGGACCTGTAGAGATACCTGCGCTGGAAAATCCGCCGTTGGAAGAAAATTGAAAGTATCCGCTTGCGAGTTGTAGTCTGGAAAGAGGTCGTGAAAGCTAACCCTATCGTTGCTGCCGAGATCTAGACCCGAATTGCTGTCCTGAAAATGTTTTTTCATTTTCCACCTCTGAAATCTGTAGGGACGGCACTAATTCTTTGAACACCCATCCTAATATTCTCAAATCGGTCCCGACTGAGTGTACCGGTATGTTAGGTCAACGTCGCCAGTTGCGCCAGCCAAGTGCGAGTTTGCAGTGCACACTACGGCACTAAGGTAAACTATAGGTGAGCGAGTGGCGGTAGCTTACGGATTTTTTCAATATTGCCGGAGCCTTTTTGGCTCGCAAGATTCTGCCCATGCTTTTATTGGCTGTCGGTGCCTTATCTCTAAGCACCAGCCAAGCCGTCAGTATTTGCCTTGGGTCATTCCGGACAGTTCGTCTGAGTCGAGAAGAACGTCCGGTCCTGGCACCTTTGAGACATCCCGGCTGCATTGGGTAATGTCCGCTTTCAGGGTGCCGGAAGGCATTTGCTCGCACTGAGTTCTTCTCAGTTTGACCCAACTGCGACATGAGCGGGAGCAATTTGTGCGACGCACAGCTTATGCACTAGACGGATCAAACGGCTATCGGATTTATGCGCAGGCCTACTCGTGCTTTGGGCCGATACGTCGAACAGAGGAGCTAGAGTCATTGGGGATCAACGAATGTAAGTCAGCCGAACATGCGAAACCCATCCCTGAGTATTCGTATCGATCTGGACATGGAATGCAGCATCGGTCCCGGCAGATCCGATTGCTTGAGAAAATTCATACGTGCGGTTCGATCTCAGCGGCTGGCCGGGCGATGGGGATGTCTCACAGGCGAGCCTGGGTTCTGGTAGACGAGATCAATCGAATCTGCGGACGCACGGCGATGAACGGCAAGTAGGCGGAAAAAACGGCGGCGGCGCTATCCTCACGCCGTTTGGCCGTTCGCTCGTGGCGAGTTACCGGAAAATCGAGCGCTCCGCGGAGGGCGCTGCCCGCAAGGAGCTTCTTGCGTTGCCGGCGAGCATGGGTGCTCGAAAGAAAGCCTGAGCCGTTGGCAATTGGCATCGCTAATGTAGCGATAGGGACAATAAATCGATTTGGTCCCCAACTGTTGCCCAATTGCCCTTTGTGACCGGTTCCATCGGCGCTTTATTCGTTAGATATAGAGAAAAATCAGACAGGTTTCTGCCGGGGTCCGTGGTCAAAACTGGGGGTTGTCAAGATGAGAAGAACGGTCGTATTTGTGCTCGCTGTGGCGAGCCTGGTTGCTACCAACGCACGCGCCGCGGATATGGGCTGGTTTATGGCTCCGCCGCAGTTCAAGGATCCGCTTCCCGACAGTCTGACCTGGTACGGCGTTACGATTTTCGCGACACTTGACGTCGGTTATGCCTACCAGACCAACGGCCGTCCGCTTGGCGCGGTGGTCTCGGGTCTTGAATTCATTCCGTTCACGGCCACCCGGAACTATACGGGCCAAAGGATATCGACGATTGCCGAAAGTGGTCTGACGCAATCGAATGTCGGTGTGAAGTTCGATGAACCGCTCGGCCTCGGCTGGAGCGCCGTCGGCTGGGCCGACACGGGTTTCGATCCGCTGACCGGAAAGCTCTCCGACGGTTGCAGCTCGTTTATTCAGAATGCGGGCGTTCCCTATAACCAGCAAAATTCAAATAATGACACCGGCCGCTGCGGCCAAGCGTTCAACGGCCAGCTGTTTGGCGGTGTAAGCAACAAGCAATACGGAACGCTGACGATCGGCCGGCAGAATTCATTCCAGCTCGACGCCATCACCGCTTACGATCCGTTGGCCCTTTCCTACGCCTTCTCGCTGCTCGGCTATTCCGGCACCAATGCCGGCTCCGGCAGCACGGAGGCCGCACGCTGGGATAACTCGGCCAGATATGTCTACGATTTCGGGCCCGTCAGCGCCGGCGTCATGTATTCAAACGGCGGCAGCAGTACCGGCATGTTCGGCAGCGGCTATGGCCTTTTCATCGGCGGAAACTACAGAGGCCTCTATGCCGAAGCGGTCTATTCCAAGGAGCACGGCGCCGTAAACCTGCAGACCGCGGTCAATGACACTCTCGGAAGTCAGACCTTTGCCGCCAGCATTTCCGACGACACAATGTGGTCGGTCATGGGCAGGTATACCTTTGAGTTCGGCGGCCAACCCGTGGGTGGATTGCCCGCCAAGGCACCAAAGGCCGATGTCCCCGGTGACAAGCTGACGTTTTTTGTCGGTTACACCCATGTCGATCAGGCAAATCCGAGCACCCCCATTACCTTCGGCAACGCGGCAGGCGGATATCCGCTGACCGTCTCAGCGACGCTGCCAGACAACAACGCCTTCACGACGGACAAAATCCTGCAGTTCTTCTGGGCCGGGGCGAAGTATGATTTCGCCTGGGGTCTGAGCCTGACAGGCGCTTTTTATCACGTGAGTCAGAACTCATTCGTTGCCGACAGCGCGCCCTGCGTCGCCGGCGGCGCCAGCAAACCCGACTGCTCCGGTGACTTCAACCAGGTCTCGTTCGTAGCCGACTACAACTTCACCAAGCATCTCGATGTGTACGCCGGCGTGACCTAGCCAAGGTGACGAATGGCCTTGCTTCCACATTCCCCGGCACACCAGGCGCCAAATTCGGCTTTGCCGGAAATGGAACGAGCGTCGACACGACCTCGATGATGACCGGCTTGCGAATCAAAATCTGATGCAAAAGACCAGTTAAGCGCTGGTTGGTTCGTCCGATTGAGGGCTGCTCCATGAGGGGGCAGCACTTCCGGGTTTGGCACCTTTGAGACATGCCGAGCGGTGCTGCCGATGTCTGTTCATAGGGGAAGACCGGAAGTGACCGGCACGCGGTCAAGGTGCCGCTTTTGACCCAATCGATCGTTCGATCCTTACGTCTATGCCGCTTCCGCTAGCTATTGGATGACGTCAAGTTTGACCTTTGCGATCCCACTTCCGACCATCCCAAGCGCATCAGCCGCAGAATGTGAGACATCGACTACCCGTCCGGGAACGTACGGTCCGCGGTCATTGACCCGGACTGTTACGGACTGTCCGGTCGCGACGTTTGTCACTCGCAACCGGGTACCAAACGGCAACGTAGGATGAGCGGCGGTCAAATCGTGCATATCGAACTTTTCGCCGCTCGCGGTCTGTTGCCCCTCTGTGTAGAAGCTGGCAACTCCCTGCGAGGCGATCTGTGTCGGGGCCGCATTGTTGTGCCGCGCGAACGGGGTATGCTTTTTCGCGGATGCGACACGCCTGTTGGTGACGAATGATGCCGTTCGATTGTGCTGCAGCGACGCCTGTCGACTGGGGCTAACAAATTCGGAATTCCTGGTGACAACGGATGACTGAGCGCAGGCCGCAAGCAACGCCGCCCCGAGAACGACGGCAAACAGTTGAATGACGTTCCGGACACGAGCGCCCGAGACCGAAATCGCGTCAGGAATATGATTTGCTTTAATGGCGACGTACGAAGACATGTTGCATCCCCACTTGTGCCCCCAACCTAAACCCGACCGCAATGAGGCGGAACCGTGGCTGGATGAGACCAGGCACGGCATCAGCCACGCGATTTCATTCGGGTGTGATTATTGCGCCACAACTCGACGCAAGCGCGATGTCGCCTGTTGGCACAAAGCGTCAGTTATTGCGGAGTAGCGACATGTCCGGAGTCGGGTGCACACCGGAAGTGACAGGGCGAAGGTCAAAACGACGCTTTTGACCCAACTGAGACATGGGGCCTGACCAGCTTTTGAGGTCGGTTGCTTGCTATTTCATTCGCCGGTCGATCGCAAAGTGCTAGGCTTTAAGCAATCGCAAGACGTGTTCTCGGCGGGGGTCAAATGCGACGACGCGGGTTCATCACGCTTCTCGGCGGTGCGGCGGCAGGGTGGCCGTTCGCGGCGCGCTCGCAGCAAAGACCTGCCAGCATCGGCTTCTTGGGCGGCGGTGCCGCTGATGCGAGCGCGCCGCTGATAGAAGCGTTGAAGCAAGGCCTGCGCGAAAACGGATTGATCGATGGTAAAGACTATGTGCTCGAACTACGCTGGGCGGAGGGGCACTACGAGCGTCTCCCCGCGTTTGCCCGCGAACTGGCTGACCACGGTGCTCGCGTAATCATTGTCAATACGATTGCGGCAGCCCGCGCGGCGCAGCGCGACAATTCTGTCATCCCGATAGTCATGGCGACCATGAATGACCCGGTAGGTAACGGTCTCATCGCAACCCTTGCTCGGCCCGGCGGCAACACCACCGGATTGGCAACATTGAACGAGGACGTAACACCTAAGCTTGTTGAACTTCTGCAAACCGTCCTTCCGAAGGCGACCACCATTGCTGTTTTTTTTAATCCGACAAATCCGTCAAACCTACTACTCTTGGATAGTGTTCGAGTTCAGGGTGCACCTCGAGGAATCACGGTCCAGGATTTCGAGGTGAACACGCCGGATGAACTGAACGCCGCATTCCGCACGATCGCTACACAACGACCCGATGCGTTGCTGGTCATGCCTGATACCGCTATTCTGGATTTGGGAGTGCGTATCGCGACCCTAGCCCTGCAGTATCGGATTCCGATCATTTCAACGAATTCTGACATGACCGGCGTCGGTGGCCTGATCAGTTACGGCGTGTCACGCCGTGATAGTTTCCGTCATTCAGCTTATTTTGTGAAGAAGGTCCTTGATGGAGTGAAGCCCGCTGACCTGCCGGTCGAGCAGCCAACGCGAATTCTGCTGTCGGTCAATCTCAAGACCGCCAAGGCGCTCGGCCTGACGGTGCCGCCGAGCTTGCTCGTGGCCGCCGACGAGGTGATCGAATGAACGGCGACTTCCGGTTTTGGCACGAAACGGACCTGAGCGGGCAGCCTGACGATGTCCGCTCCCGGGAGAAGAGCGGACAAAGGTGGATTTTAGCTTGGGATGGTTTGTCCGGATGTGGTAGCGGCGTGATACGGTAGAATAGAGTCTTACCAAGGGCGCGAACGCTGATGTCCCGCATCTCCTCGACGAAGGCAACGTTCTTCTACAAGCGTATCTTCCCATTTCTCTGGTTTGGGGGCCTGCTGCTCATCATTGCATTTGGACTGCTCTCACCATCGCGCGGTAGCCAAGCTTCCAATATCCCGTTTCTGATCGTGCCGGTGCTGATGGGCGTCTTCGGTTATCGGTTCATGCAAAAAATGGTGTTCTGTCTCGCCGACGAGGTGCTGGATGCGGGCGACGCGCTGGTTGTGCGCAACGGCGGGCAGGAAGAGCGCATCTCGCTGTCCGACATCAAGAACGTCAATTATTCGCCTTACATGAGTCCGCCGCAGGTCACCCTTTCGCTGCGGCGGCACACCGTGTTCGGCGACACGGTTGTTTTCTGCGGACCTGTCAGCCTAGTACCGATCTCGAGCAGCCCGGTCATCAACGACTTGATTGACCGCATTGACTCCACGCACCAAAAGCGATGATACGCGCTGGCTGCGTGGTTGCTCACCGGCTCGGATCGTCTGCAATGGCGCTAAGGGGTTGGGTTTGCGATGACTGCTTGGCACCTTTCTCGGACATGCCTGGCCGGGCCGACGATGTCCGTTGCTGGGGGTAAAGCGGACCTCCCTTGTCACACAAGCCGATGTCTGGAGATGACCCAGGCTGTGTGAAAACGTGCGAAAGCCGAGAGCGAGCAGAAATATACACTCAATTGCCCTCTCCTGATACACGCTCGCAGTGCGAGCTGATTTCTAAAATCGACGAAATCGAAACGGAGTTCCTGCGCGCAATTTGAATTTCAGAGTTTTCACACAGCCTGGACCCGCAACGGACATTTGGTGGGGAATCCCGGTCAAGAGCATTGGGTCGCCCGCCAGCCTGAGCAAGGAGACCGCACGATCATGAAGACCTTGCTGCTGCTGCTCGTGCTTTCCATGGTTGCCGTCGCGTGGGAAGCGACCGCACAGGACGCAGAATGCGTCCGCGAGCGCGCCGCCATGGTCGAAACCATCCGGGCCTACGCCCGGTCCGACGCCACTGTTTTGGGACAGCAGGGCCTGTCCGAGAGGGTCCTTGAGGCCATTGGGCAAACGAAACGGCATCTGTTCATCTCTGAGCGATCTTGCTCCATCGCATACGCGGACAGGCCGATTCCGATCGGCCTCGGCCAGACCATATCGCAGCCGTTCGTCGTGGCCTTGATGACCCAGTTGGCCGAGGTCGCGCCCGATCATGTTGTGCTCGAAGTCGGTACGGGTTCGGGCTATCAGGCCGCCATCCTTGCGCACCTAGCGCGAAAGGTCTGCACCATCGAGATCATCCCGCAATTGGCCGAGGCCGCCGCGAAAACACTCAGAGACCTCGCGTATGACAACGTGAGCGTCAGACTTGGCGACGGCTACGGTGGCTGGTCCGAATGCGGTCCCTTTGACGCCATCGTCGTGACCGCCGCGCTCGGGCAGATACCGCCGCCGCTGATTGAGCAGCTTAAAGTGGGTGGCCGGCTCGTCATGCCGGTGGGGCCCGCTTACACCACTCAGCACCTCACGGTCGTCGAAAAAATCGCCCCTGGCAAGACGACAACGCGCGCCGTCGCCCTCGTGCGCTTTGTGCCCTTTACGCGTTCACAAAATTAAAGCGAGTAACGGTCGAGTTCTTGAGGAGCAAGCTTAGGGGTTCGCCTAGCTGGAGCCTAACGGGAATGCACGCTTGGAACGGCAGCAATTGGCACAAAGCGGACGTCGTCGCTTTGTCGGTGAATGTCTGCTCATGGGGTTAAAGCGGACGAGGGCAGGCCGCTGTTCGACTTCGGCTAAGCCGCCAAACGCAGCGTGTGAGAAATGGGCGCTTACACATTTGACGAAAAAATCCCTGTTATCCCCTTAGAATTCCCTGTTTCTCGGAAGCATTTCCCTGATAGTTTGCTCAGGGAATCTGCTGAAAAGTCTGTCCGGCACAGCGGTTTCCTGCTCCAAAACTGTCGCCTTTAGGTCTGAAATCGTGATTTTCCCTGTAAAATTCCCTGTTAGCAGGGAAATTGCGCGGAGACAGGTTCGTACACCACTGCGTCGCCAGCCAATCCACCGAACCGGTCAGGATGGTCGGATGCGGATAACGAGTCGCAAATCTAGCGGAAGCGATCGGCAATGATGACGAGAAGGATGACGACAGCCGCGAGCAGCCAGGCGCGCTTTCTCTGCTCCTTGCTCGCGAGCAAGGCTGCCGCGACGATCATGAAAATACCGACCCAAGTGAGCATGCGCTTCTCCCAGGGATATACTGCCGCAGCATTTCGCACGCCTTTGCCAGGTCCTTATCGCGAAAGCTAGCGCGTGCTGTGCCGATAGCGGATTTGGCCCTTACGTGTTGGTGCGAATGGATGATCGGCGCCGTCAGCCTCCAGCCGAGCTTTCCCGTTCAGGCTGGATGAAACAAGAGGAATCGCATTGGTGATGGCTTTTCTGCGTGGCCTCGACCGCCTGATCGGTCGTGTCGTAGACGCCACCAAGTGGTTTGCGCTGCCTCTCGTGGTCCTTCTGTTCCTGCAATGGCCGTTGCGGGAATTCCTTCGCGCGTTCTCCCGGGAAGCCAACGATCTGGGGCAGCTCGCCTTTGCGTTTTTCGTCGCGGCAAGCGTCACCGCGGCGACGCGCGCGCGAACTCACCTCGCCGCCGATCTCTTGGCGCGTGGCTACTCCGCACGCGCGCGGCGGCGTCTCAATCAGATCGGCAGCGCCATCGGGCTTTTGCCGTGGGCGTTGTTTGTCCTGATTGCGGGCAAGACCACGGTCTTTTCCAGCCTTCGCGACCTTGAAGCCTTTCAGGACAGCGGCAATCCCGGCTATTTCCTGGTCAAGCTTGCCCTTTATGTCATGGCCGTCCTGATCCTTGGTCAGGCGCTCGTCGACATTTTCCGTCCTCCCGTGCTGGGCGACCGCTGATGGAATGGATCGGACTTGCACTTCTCGTGCTGGTTGGCGTAGGCATCATTGCGACCGGCCTGCCCGCCGCGGTCGTCCTTATCGCGGTGGCGACGTGTGGCGCGGTCTTCGGAATTGCGACGAGCGGCATCGATGCGGCGACGCTGTGGGCGTTGCCGAGCCGGCTGATCAATCTGTTTGAGAACGATCTGCTTCAGGCGCTGCCGCTCTACGTGACCATGGGACTGCTGCTTGACCGGCTTCCGGTCGCGGACGCGCTTTATCGCGCCAGCAACGCCGTGCTTCCGCGCAAACCGTCGGCCCCATTGGTTTCCGGCATGATGCTCGGCGCGCTGCTCGGGCCGATGAACGGTTCGGTCGGCGCCAGCGTGCTCGGCCTTTCGCGCGTGGTTGCACCGCGCCTTGCGGCGGAGGGGATACCGACGCCCAATCGGCACGCGATTGTCGCGGTCGCCAGTACGCTTGGCGTCCTGGTGCCGCCTTCGCTGGTTCTGATCCTTCTGAGCGATGCGATGCTGTCGGCGCACACCATTGCGGTGACGGCCACGGGAAGGAGCGACCGCGTCGTCAATACGCAGGACATTTTTCACGCCGCGCTCGTGCCGGGCGGGATTTTTTTGACACTCTGCCTAGGGTTATCCTGGATCGCCGGCCGGACCGCGACAAAATTGCCCGACCGCGAGCGGCTTACGGCCGGCCAGGCCTGGCTTGCCGCGGTCGCACTGATATCGCTGGTCGTTCTTCTCGGGGGCGTTGCGATCGGCTATTTTTATGCGGTCGAGGCGGCGGCGATGGGGGCTTTTGCACTGCTGGTCGCGGGTCTTGTGACCGGACGCCTGCATGGCGCGGTGCTCAACAAACTCCTGGGCGATGCCATCGCGCTCACCGGCGCGCTGTTTTCGCTGCTGCTGGCGGCGACGACCTTCACCATGGTTTTAAGATTGCTCGGCACCGCCGACCTGGTCGGCAAGATGGTTTCGTCCATCCCCGGCGGCGACATTGTCGCGGTCGCCGTCGTGCTTGGCGTCCTCGCGATAAGTGCGTTCGTACTCGACGCGTTCGAGATCATATTCGTGATCGTGCCGATCGTGATTCCGCCGCTGCTGATCCGCATCGCCGATGCGCGGTGGGTTTCGGTATTGGTGCTACTGACGCTGCAGTCGAGCTTTTTGCTGCCGCCCTTCGGCTATGCGCTGATGATGGTTCGCGGCGTCCTGAGGGAGCCGGTCGCCTTTCGATCGTTCCTGCGCGCGCTGGCGCCATTCCTTGCCGCGCAATGGTTCTTGCTTCTCGTCGTGTTGTTCTTCCCGCAATTAACCCATCTGGGGATGGCGGCGGATGACGGCTCGCGGCTTCCCGCGGCGACCTTGTCGGATGAGGAATTCAACAAGCGTCTCAATGAGATGATCAAATTGCCGGAGCCCGGTGCGGGCGATGACCTCAATCGTCGCTGAAAATGATCGCGTTAATCCGAGCCGAAGGGGCACCGCCGAAGAACCCTTGTTTCGTCTAATGAAAATGAGCTCTGCGATGTGAAATAACCAGTTGCCTTGGAAGCGGAGATTGGTCCTAGTGGCAAAATATAAGAGTGACGCCGGGAGGACAGCGGCGATGGAGACTGACAGAGGCAAGGAGCGGCGCGGCGTCATGCCGGCCCGTCCGCCGATGGGGCGCGACACTGGCGGCATTCAGGCCCTCGACCGGGCCTTTCTCATTCTGGACGTGATCGCCGACGCCGGCGGCGAAGCCAAGCTGACCGAAATTGCCAACATCGCCGGGTTGAACGTGTCGACTTGCCACCACCTCATTTCGACCCTGCACAACTGGGGCCACGTCGCGCGCGGCGCCAACAGCCGCAGCTACGTTCTGGGCTCGCGGATCCTCTACCTCAGTGCGGCCTGTCTGCGCCAGGTCGATCTGCCGCGGCGGGCGCAGGGTTTTATCGACCGGCTCAACGATCAGACCCGCGAAGCGGTTCAACTTGCGATCATGCAGGATACCAATCTGGTCAATATCCTGTATCGCGAGGCAAGGCATGCCGTGCGCGTGGATGCGGGACTGGGCGGAAATTCGAATGCCGCCCACGCGACCGCAACCGGCAAGGCTATCCTGGCGTGGCTGCCGCCGACCGAGCTCGACCGCATCGTCGCCGACAAGGGCCTCACGGCGTTTACGCCGCACACCATCATCGACCTTGACAAGCTGAAGGAAGATTTGCGGCTCACGCGTCGGAACGGTTTTGCGATCGATCGGGAAGAGTTTCAGCAGGGCGTGATCTGCCTTGGCGCGGCGATCCGCGATCATGCCGGCGCCGTTGTTGGATCGATCAGCGTCTCTTCGCCGGTTTTTCGCGCCACTCCGGAGTACATCAATCAGATCAAGGTCCATCTCATCGCCGCAGCCGACGAATTGTCAGCCGAACTCGGCGCACCGGGCGCCATCCTGCGCGGATCGGCGAAAATCGTGGCGGCGGAATAACGAACGCATTCAGGAGCAAATCCATGTACAAGCCCGATCATGTCAAGACCTCGCCCGACCTTCCCATTCCGGACACGATGCGGGCCTGGGTGTTGGGCGATCCCGATCAGTTGACCCTGACCACGAAGCCGGTACCGGTGCCGAAGCGGGCCGAGGTTCTGGTGCGCATCGACGCGGTTGCGATTTGCGCGACCGACCTTGAGATCATTCATCACGGCCCGCCGGCGATGATCCAGGGCAGCCAGCCCTTCAACAAGAATTTCACGCCGGGCCACGAATATATGGGCACGATCGCAGCGCTCGGTCCCGGCGTCGACGAGTACAAGATAGGCGAGCGCGTCACCGTCGAAATCCACGCCGGCTGCGGGCAATGCAAGCGCTGCCGCGAGGGGATGTACACGGCGTGCCACAATTACGGCTTGAACTATGGCGACGTCGACAAGGGGCATCGCGCCAATGGGTTTACGACCGACGGCGGGTTTGCCGAATACGCCATCAACAGCATCAACACGCTGGTTCGTGTCTCCGACGAGATGTCGGACGAGGAGGCGACGCTTGTCGTCACCGCCGGCACCGCGATGTATGGCTTGACGGAACTCGGCGGCCTCGTCGCGGGCGAAAGCGTCGTCGTCACCGGCCCGGGACCGATCGGGTTGCTCGGCGTGGCGGTCGCCAAGGCGCTGGGGGCGCAGCCGGTGATCCTTACCGGCACGCGCGACAACCGGCTTCAGATCGGCCGCGAGCTCGGCGCCGATTTCGCGATCAACGCCAGGAATGAAGACCCGGTTGCGGCCGTGCGCCAATGCAACGGCGGCAAGGGCGTCGACTATGTCATCGAATGCTCGGGCGCACCGGACGCCATCAATCAAGCCGCGCGCATGGTCAATCGTGGCGGCCGCATCTGTCTCGCCGCGTTTCCGAGCAAGCCGGCCGAAGTCGACATAGCCTATCTCGTGCGAAACAACATCTACCTCTACGGCATCCGCGGCGAGGGCAAGAGCGCGACCCATCGCGCCGAGGCGTTCATGGCGCAGAAGCGCTTCGACGCCACCAAGGTGCATACCCACACCTTCGCCCTGGAAGACCTGCCGACCGCGTTGCGATACGCCCGCGAACGCATCGAGGATGCGATCAAGATCGTGGTCAAGACCCATGGCCATGCAGCCACCAGCCGCGTCGCCGCAGAATAGCGCTGTCGGCGTGCCGGGCTGCGAGCCGATCTCAGCCCGTTATTGCCGAGCGATGTGAAGGAAGATTGATGTCCGCGCTCGAAATCAACCATCAGCCTTCCGAAAAGCCGGTTCTGCGGTGGGTCACCGCGAAGATTCCATCCAGGAAGTTGCCGCTCTATCGAAAGCTCTATGTTCAGGTTCTGGTGGCGGTCGCCCTCGGCGCGATCCTCGGGTTCGCCTATCCGGATTTTTCGGTCCACCTCAAACCCTACGGCGACGCCTTTGTGCGGGCGATCAAGGTCGTCGTGGCTCCGATCATTTTCACCACGATCGCGGTCGGCATCGCCAAGATGGGAGACATTCGCCGCGTCGCCAATGTCGGCGCCAAGGCGCTGATTTACTTCGAGGCCGCATCCACGCTCGCCCTCATCATCGGCATGATCGTCGGCAACTTCTGGAAGGCCGGCGTCGGACTAAATGCCGATCCGGCCGCGTTCGATCCCTGGGCCGTCGAGGCCTACGCGAAAGTCGCCAAGGACGTCACGCTGTCGGACTTCTTCCTGTCGATGATCCCGACATCTTTTGTCGAGCCCTTCGTAAACGGTGACATCATGCCGGTGCTTTTCATCGCCGTGTTGCTGGGGCTGGGTCTTAGCCTGGCGCAGGCGCGCGGCAAGCCGATGGTGGCGTTCCTGGAGTCGGCTTCGGTCGCGCTGTTCGGCATGGTGCGGATCATCATGTATTTCGCGCCGATCGCGGCACTTTGCGCCATCGCTTTCACCGTGGGCAAATACGGCGTGCGGACCTTGCTGGAGCTCGGCCAACTGGTCGCTTCGGTTTACCTTGTCAGCTTCCTGTTCGTCGTGATCGTGCTCGGCGCGTTCCTGCGGCTTGCCGGTTTCAACATTGCGAAGGTGCTGGACTATTTCAAGGACGAAATCCTGTTTGTGTTCGTGGCGACTTCCGCCGAAACCATGATGCCGCGCTCGATACAGAAGCGCGAGAAACTTGGCGTCGCGAGGGAAGTCGTGGGGCTAGTGATGCCGAGCGGGTTCTCCCTAAACATGGACGGGACCGCGATCTATATGACGATGTCGGTCTTGTTCCTGGCTCATGCCTTCAACGTCCAGCTCACGATCTGGCACCAATTGAGCGTGTTGTTCGTGATGCTGTTTACCTCCAAAGGCGCCGCCGGCGTCACCGGCGGCGGCTTCATTGCGCTGGCGGCAACGCTCCCGGTCGTGGATGCCGTGCCCATTGTCGGCTTGACGCTGCTGCTCGGCGTCGATCGCTTCATGGCCGAAATCCGCGCCGCGACCAACCTGACCTCCAACATCGTCGCAACGCTGGTGGTGGGACGCTGGGTCGATGGCATTGACATGAGCATTGCAGAGGCCGAGCTGCGAACCGGCTTCGTCGAAGCCGAAGAGGTCGAGGCTATCGAGAGCGGCCATACCGGATAAAACGCAAGACCGGCGTTGACGCGGGCAAGCCTCACCAGCGAACGGGCGCCCACATCAAGGCTAATCGCTGGCCTTCAACGATCTGACCCGACGTCATTTTCGATGCCACCGCGTCGCGAAGCCTCTGATAGAAGTCGCGGTCGCGTCGGGACGCGTTCGCGGTGGCGAGGTCGAGCCACTTATAGGAAAGAACCAGGTCCTGCGGCACGCCGTGCCCCTTGTCGTAGCTCAGGCCGAGCCTGCTCTGCGCGAACGCATCGCCCTGCACGGCGCCCCTGTGATAGAGGGCGGCGGCGTCGTCGTAATTTTGCGGCACGCCGAAACCATTTTCGTACATGAAACCGAGCCGTCCCTGCGCGCGGGCATTGCCACGCGCCGCCGCTGGCGCCAGGTCGCGCACGGCCCGCGCGTAGTCGCCCCTCGAATAGGCTGCCGTGCCGCGCGTCCAACTGTCGGCGCAAGCCGGACGAGTCGGCGCGGCGCAGATCAAGATAATGACAAGCAGTGTCCCCGCATCACTAAACGTTCTTGCTGCTCGTATCATCTAAGAGTGCTCGTACTGAGGGTACCGCGCAGCTTGGAACGAAGTTCTTCAGCAACCTTGTGCGCGTCCAGGCTGTCGCGGATAATTTGGGGGCGGATGAAGATGATCAATTCGGTGCGCGACTTCGTGTTGTCTTGACTCGAGAATGCAGTGCCTATCCCTTGAAGGTCACCCAGTAACGGAATTCCGCTTTTATTCTCATTCTTCTGGTCCTGGATCAGTCCGGCCAGCAACACCGTTTGGCCGTTGGCGACGGAAATCGAGCTCTTGACCTTCCTTTCCGAGATAGTCGGGGTCAACGACGTGGCCGCACTGGCCGAAGGAACGACGTTGCTGATCTCCTGCTCGATGTCGAGCCTCACATTGCCGTTGGCGCTGACGCGGGGAGAAACGTGCAGGATGATGCCGGTGTTGCGATAGTCGACGGTGTTGACGATAGTGTTGCTGGCGGCGGTCGCAGCATTGAGAACGCTCGCCGAGCCGGTCGTGATCGGAACCTGGTTGCCGACCTGAAGCGTAGCCGATTGGTTGTTGACCACGACCAGCGACGGGTTGGACAACACCTTCACGCCGGTGACCGTGTGCAGGGCCGAGAGGATCATGGCCGGCTGGGCTTCCTGGCCGACGAGGAAATTGAATCCGGGAAATGCGCGATTGATGAAGGTGTTGACGACGGTTCCAGCCGCCGCGGCGGTGCCGTTTGTTGTGGTCTGGGCCGCAGTGGGCGCCACCGTCGAGGTGGTGTTGAGAAGCGACCCCTGATCGGGCCTTAGTCCCAAAGCGTGGCTCTGCAGAAAAAATTGAACGCCGTACTGGAGTTCGTCGGTGAGGTCGACCTCGGCGATAGTTGCGTCGATTGCGACTTGAAGCTGCGGCTGATCCACTTGTTGCAGCGCCGATTCAATGATCCGGTAGTTACCCTGATCGGCATAGATCAGCAGGCTGTTGTTGACGTTATCCGCGGTGATACGCACGCCTTGCAGCAGCGGTTGACCGCCGGCGCCGGCACCGCCGCCGCGGCCGTCAAGCGATGCAGGGTTTGCAGCGCCAGGCGCCGTAGCGGGCGCGCCAAAACCTGAAGTGCCCGCCGAGGCGGTGCGGGCGCCAAAGCCGCCAGCTGACACACCCGGATTGTTGCTGTTGTTGTTGAGGGACGACCGGTCGCTCGCCGTCAAGCCCGCTGTCAAGCCTGACCCGGGCGCGATCTGGTTTTCGGGGGTATCGAGCAGATTGCCTGAGGAGGATCCGCCGCCGAACATTTCGTTCAGCACGCGCGCGATCTGGCGCGCATCGCCGTACTTCACCCGGTAAACGTGAACACTGGTCCGCGAGCTGTCCGCGCGGTCGAGACGCTTGATCCAGGTCGCCGCGGTACGGAGCAAAGCCGGCTTCTTGCTCACCACCATGATCGCGTTGAGCCGGGCAACCGGCTGAAACTTGATCAGGTTCTGGCTGAGTCCGTTTTCACCCGAATCCACGATCTTTTCGAGTTCAGCAATAATCGGCTCCGGGCCACTGCTGACGACGGGGAAAACTCCGATCGATTGGCCCCGCATCCAGTCGACATCGAAGCTAAGCGCAGTATCCACTGCAGCGCGACGTTCCGCGCCGGTACCCTGGATAAGAAGCAGATTCCGTGTCGTGTCGCCGCGCACCATGCCGGGTTTGGTTGCGAAACTATCCATCAGTTTCAAAAGAGTCTGCGCGGACACATATTGCAGGGGTACGATGGAGACACCGTAACCGGGCTCGGGGCTGGCGGCCGCGGCATCGACCCGGCCCCCGCCGACCGCGTCGCCAAGCGGCGTCAGGCGGTAGCCTGCCGTATCCCGCACCAGCACAACCCCGCTGATGCGCAAGGCACTTTCGAGCACGAAGATGACGTCGGATTTGGCCACCGGCCGCACCGAGACCAGGCTGACGGTGCCCTGGACCCTTGGATCGATCGTGTAGCCCGTTTGCAATATGTCGCCCAACACCACCTTGGCGACCGTGGCCACGGGCGTATTTTCGAAATTGAGTTCAAAGCCGCTGCCGTTTGCGATGGGTTGCGGGCGGTTCTCGGCGATATCGGTTACCTGGGTGCCCTGAAACACCGCCGGTTGGGCCTTTGGCCCAGCATTGGTCGCCGAGACGCCGCTCTGCTGCGGATACCGAGGCAAGGTGTCCAACGAACGCACCTTGTCGAGCACGTCGACATCGAAGTCGCTGCTGGAGCTGGTGGTCGCCGAATTGCAGGACGCCAGCGCGACGACTGAAGACAATACGAATCCAATGGCAAAACCACGACCGATCACCCGCGGGGACAGGCCCCGGATGCCGAAACCAACCATGATTTTGCCGTCCCCATCGTACTCGCGGCTCAGCGTCCTCTGGCGGGATTTGAGCCGAACGGTACTTTTAGCTGCGCAATATGACAAAATAAATGACTATCGCTTTATCCCAAGGCAGAATGACAGGCGGGGGCAGATCTCTTTGCGAGCCGGCTCGCCAGCTCGTTTCGTACAACTGTCACGTTTCGGATCAATAACTCCGGTGGCCGGCAATCGGTCAAACTGCGGCCCTAAGGCCGTTGTTTGTTGACCGGCACGCCCCGGAAAAAAAGCGGCGCGACTGGAAAACACAATGACCGGCGATGAGTCCTCGCAGTTCGTAGAACATCTTCGTAGTCACAATCATTTGATCAAGGCTGTCGCCAACGGTCAGCCGGCCGAGCAGGGCGGTTCCGGCCGGCGGCAATCCAAGCTGTGGGAACTTACGGACCTCTCACCCAGCGAGTTCGCCGACGAAGCCGCTCGCTTTGCCGGTCTCGACCGGGTCACCCTCCAGGACTTGCTGTCGGCCCCGGCGCTGAACGAGACCTTTTCGCAGCGTTTTTTGCGGGAAATGATGGTGTTTCCCTGTCAGGCCGCCGATGGAGGCGCCGTATTGGCGGTCGCGGACCCGACCGATACGGCCGCCCAGCGTGCCGCCGAGATCGTGCTCAGGCGGGAAGTCGCCATCAAGGTGGCGTCGGTGGAAGACCTCACGATTGTGCTGGACCGGCGTCTGGGCGACGACGATGTCGAGCTCGTCGACGGCAGGGGGCCGCACCAGCCGCGCGAAGACGACATCGAAAGCCTGCGCGATCTTGCCAGCGGCGCGCCCGTGGTTCGCGCCGTCAACGATTTGCTGGAGAAAGCCGTCGAGCTGCGCGCCAGCGACATTCACATCGAACCCTTTCAGTCGGGGCTCGTGGTCCGTATGCGTATTGACGGGCTGCTACGGCCCGTGGCGGCGCCGGCCGGCTTGCTACCCCAGGCGGTCATTTCCCGCATCAAGATTATCGCAAACCTCAACATCGCCGAACGCCGGCTGCCGCAGGACGGCGCCGCTAGGTTGCGCGTTGGGCGCACCGATATCGACATTCGCGTGGCGATCATGCCGATGCAGCACGGCGAATCCGCCGTCATTCGTATCTTGCCGAAGGATCGCGGGCTCCTGGTCGTTGAAAAACTGGGATATTCGCCGGCCGATGACGTCAAGCTCAGGGGATTTTTGAAATTGCCCCACGGCATGATCGTCGTCACGGGTCCGACCGGAAGCGGCAAGACCACGACGCTGGCCACGATTCTGTCGATCCTCAACGAGCCGGGCCGAAAAATCCTGACCATCGAGGACCCGGTCGAATACGACCTGCCCGGCGTCAATCAAGCTCAAATCAAGCCCGCGATTGGGCTGACTTTCGCCGCGGCACTGCGCTCCTTCGTACGCCAGGATCCCGATGTCATAATGGTGGGCGAGGTACGCGATTCCGAAACCGCGCATGTTGCCGTTCACGCCGCGCTCACGGGTCACCTTGTTCTGACCACCCTTCACACTGAATCGGCCGCGGCCGCGGTGCCTCGCCTGCTCGATCTCGGCGTCGAGGGATATTTGCTGCGGTCTACCTTGCGAGCAGTGGTCGCGCAGCGGCTGGTGCGGCAACTATGCGACCGCTGCAAGACGCCAAAGGCGCTCAACGCCGCCGATTTTTCCGAAGACCCGCGCCTGGCCGCGCTCGGCTTTCGAAACGGCGAGATGCTTGACGCGCCTTGCGGGTGCGAACGCTGCGGCGGGACCGGCTATCGCGGCCGGTTGGGCGTATTCGAAATCCTTCAACTCACCGACGAGATTCGCGGTCTGATCGGTGAAAAGACGGATGGATTGAAAATCGATCAGGCCGCGATCCGTTCCGGCATGACCACAATGGTCGACGATGGCATCGCGAAATGTCGTGCCGGCCTGACGTCGCCCGCGGAAGTGCTCCGCGTCACCACCGTGCGGTGAGGAGAGATCGTGCCGAATTTTCGCTACCGGGCCCTGACGCAGAACGGAGAGATCGTGCATGGCACGCTCTCGGCGCCGACCGCGAGCGAAGTGGCGCATCGCATCGAGTATCTTAAGCTGCTGCCGATCGAAACCGTCGAAGACAAGGCCGCCAAGGCCCAAGCCCGGTCCGGCTTTGGCCTCTTCGGCCGGCCAAGCCCGGCGGAAGTGACGACATTTACTCGCGATCTCGCTCTCCTGTTGAGGGCGGGCGCGCGCCTGGACGACGCGCTGGAATTGCTCGCCGGTGACGCCGACGTCGGCAAGCTTCGGCCCGTGGTCGCCAAATTGCGGGCGTCGGTCCTGACCGGCGAAAGCTTTGCCGGCGCCGTTGCCGAACATCCGTCGCTGTTTCCCGCCATGTATGTCGCGCTGGTTCGCGTCGGCGAAATTTCCGGCACGCTCGATGCTGTGCTTGAGATGCTGGGAACCGAGCGCGCGCGCGCTGAACTGATGCGCCGCAAATTGACGGACGCCATGCAATACCCGGCCTTCGTGCTGATTGCCGCGGTCTGCGTCATGCTGTTCTTCATTCTGTTCGTTCTGCCGCAGTTTTCGTCCGTGCTGCAGGATTTCGGCGCAAAGTCGGACACCGCGCTTAGCGTCTTCATCAAGCTGTCGGATTTTCTTCGCGCCAACGCGGTCGGTGTGACGCTAGCCGCCGCTTCGGTGGTGGCAAGCCTTTGGTGGCTGCTTCGCCGGCCCGGTGCGACCGGCGTGATCGTAACCGCCATCTCAGGCGTTCCCGGCATCGCCGCCGTATTTCAGTTTTACCGCACCAGTCTCTTCTGCCGAAATCTCGGCGTTCTGCTCGGCAGCGGCGTCAATCTTACGGCCACCTTGCGCATTCTGGTCGACATCATGGCGGTGACTGGAAGTGTCGCGACCTGGACGGCGGCGGCGGATCGCGTCCGCCACGGCGGCAAGCTTTCGGACGCCCTGCTCGCCTCCAGCAGCATGCCGCCGATGGCTATCCGGATGTTGCGGTTGGGCGAGGAGACCGGGCAGTTGCCGGTGCTGGCGGGCCGGGTTGCCGAATTTTACGAGGCGAAGCTGCAACGCAGCCTTGACCGTATTGTCGGGGTCATCGGGCCGCTCGCTATCATCACCATCAGCGCAGTCGTCGGCGGATTGATCGTATCGGTCATGACTGCGCTGCTATCGGTTACGCAACTGGTCGGATAGAGCAGAGGTTGGTTCATGGCAAAATTGGTCGGACGCATTCGCAGGTTTTTCGCCAGGCGCGAACACCATAGCCGCCGTGATTTGGGCCAGCAGGGATTCACGCTGGTCGAGATGCTGGTGGTCATCACGATTATCGGCCTGATCATGGGCCTGATCGGCCCGCGCGTTCTCAACTACCTCAGCGAATCGAAGGTCAAGGCGGCAAAGATCCAGCTGCAGAGCTTCTCAGGCGCGCTCGATCTGTTCTATCTCGACGCCGGCCGCTTCCCCTCAACGTCAGAAGGTCTCGCCGCGCTGGTGCAGCGCACCCCGGGTGTCGCTGCATGGAACGGGCCGTATCTCAAGGGCGGCAGCGTGCCGAACGATCCCTGGAACCACCCCTATCTGTATCGCTCGCCCGGAGAACGCGGGCCCTACGATATCATGTCGTACGGATCGGACGGTCAGGAGGGCGGTAGCGGGCTTGCGGCGGATATTTCGATCGAAAACCTGACCAACGCCAGAAATGACTAAAGCATCGCAACGCGGCTTCACCCTGCTTGAGATGGTGTGCGTGCTCGCGCTGATCGCCATGATGGCGGCCGTGCTGCTGCCGTTCATCCCGCATCAAACGTCGCGTTCTCGCTTGCAGGCCTATGCGCTGCAGGCCGCGGCGCTGCTGAAAGCGGACCGCAACGCCGCCATCCGCCGCGGGGTAGACGTTGCCACACTGGTCGATGCGAGGGGCCGCTCGATCCGGTCGGGTGCGAGCGCTGACATGATCATCATACCCGACGACGTCCGCTTCGAGGCGTTGTTACCGCAAACCTGCAACCGGCGTCAGGCCTTGTCGACCATCAGCTTCTTTGCCAGCGGAATGTCATGTGGCGGGACCATCGCGCTGACGCGTCTGGATGCCGGCTATGAGGTTCGCGTCAACTGGCTGACCGGAAGGATCGAAATTGTTTCGCGCAACTCCGCCACCAACTGACCGTTGCAACGCCGGCTTCACGATCATCGAGGTGCTGATCGCGCTCGCGGTCGTTGCCGTTTCTATCGTCGCGATCGGGTCCGTCATGTCGACCAATGTGCGCGGGGTTCGCACGCTGGAGCAGCACGTGACCCTGACCCAGACCGCGCGATCGATCATGGCAACCGAAATCCCGCCGCGCGCCGAGCTTGGCCCCGGGGTATTGTCGGGGCAGGCCAACGACTATCGGTGGAAGATTGACGTCGGGCCGCTGGGCGAGGACTGGACCGTACCCGGCGCGGAAGTCGCCTGGATTCCCGCGCTAGTCAGGGTCCAGGTCCGCTCGCCCACCGGCGCGGTCTCCGACATCAAGACTGTTCGCCTCATGCGCGGGCCCCCGAAATGACCAAACGGCTTGCGAAACAACGGGCTCGCGAGAGCGGCTTTACGCTGATCGAGACTCTTGTGGCGCTGGCGTTGATGGGGCTTGTGCTCTCGGCGCTGGCTAATCTGACGGCGCAATGGCTTCCGAACTGGAATCGCGGCCTTGAGCGCATCCAGCGCAGCGAGCTGATCGGCATCGCGCTGAACCGGATCGGCGCCGACCTTGCGGCCGCCGAATATGTGCCGGTCAACCGCGGCGAGCGCCGACCGTTATTTGATGGCTCGGAGTTGTCGGTCACGTTCGTGCGCACGGCGCTTGGCCCGAACACCGGGCCGGGGCTGGATGTGATTCAGCTCGGCGAAGCCCGTGAAGCGCAAGGCTTTGTCACGGTCCGTTCGCGCATGCCGTTCCGGCCATTGCCGCTGGCATCATCGCTTTCCGAACAACTCCATTTCGGGGAACGGGTTTTGCTGTTGCGTCCGCCGTATCGGTTGTCGTTTGCCTATGCGGGGAAGGATCGAGTCTGGAAAAGCAGTTGGCACGATGCCGACAAGCTCCCGTCCGCCGTCAAGCTGACGGTGCGTGACGCCGCAAGCGAGCGGATCCTGGCGATCTCGACCGCGACGCCGGTTCATGTCGATTCATCTGCGCGGGGCGACTGCGGGCCGGACGCCAAGTGCGATGGCAAGGAGGGCGCTCCAAATAATCCTCAAAGTGCTGCAGCCCCAGGCAATACTCAGGCAGGTTCGCAACCCGCGGCTAACGCCATGGCGGGGCAGGGAGGCCGGCCATGAGGCGGAATGTTCGGCGCGCGGCTCTCTCGACCTCGGAGCGCGGCTTCGTCATCATCGCCGTGCTCTGGATTCTCGTCGCCTTGTCGGCGCTGGCGACGATCTTTTCGGTCTACCTGGCCAATTCGGCGCAGGCGCTTGCTGTCACCGATGCCGGGTTGCAGACGGAAGCCCTGGTGTCGGCCAGTCTTGAACTCACGACCTATCAGTTGCTGCTGGCGGGCGATAAGGCGCGCCCCGCGCAGGGGTCGTTCCGCTTCCGGCTTGACAACGCGGATGTGCTGGTCAGCTTTACGTCGGAAGGTGCGCGCGTCGATCTCAATTCCGCCTCCAAGGAGATGCTGTCCAATCTGTTTGAGGTGCTCGGCGCGGATCAAGGTGTCGCTCGCGAAGTGGCCGAGCGGATCGTCGGATGGCGAACGCCTCCCGCCTCCAGCGGCCCCAATGCGGAAGAAGCGCTGTATGCGGCTGCAGGTCTCGGTTACTCCCCACGGCAATCGCCCTTTACCCATGTGAACGAACTCGGCCTGGTCCTGAGCGTCCCGTCGGAACTGGTCGATCGGGCTTTGCCATTTGTGACGATTTTCAACGGCTCAGAAAACGTCGATGTCCTGATCGCCCCGCCCGAAGTGATTGCGGCACTGCCGGGCATGACGCCTTTGGCGTTGAATGATTTCCTCAAACAGCGGGCCTCGCTGCCGAGGGAGCAGTCGGCGATCGCTGCTGCGCTCGGCCCGGTCAAGGCCGGCGCAACCCTGCCCAAGAGCAAATCCTTTCGCGTCCTGACGACGTTGAGATTCGACAATGGCCGTCGCGCAGCCGTCGAAGCGGTCATCGCGCTGGGCGACGAGAAGGAGCCCTACCATGTGCTGTCGTGGCAGGACAATTTGGAGACCGGTCATCGGTCGCGAAAACTGGCGGGCAGTTGACGATCATGATTTCCGAAATCAAAGCCTTGTTCGATGAGTGGATCGCCGCCGTGGCCGGGGCCGTCTATTTCGTGATCGGCCGATTTGCGCGCCGGCGGCATATCCTGCTCAGCGAGGACGGCAACCAGATGTTCACGGCGAGGCTGAAATCGGTGCGAAAGGGCCCGGCGCTGCGTCAGTGCTCGTTTCGCCTTTCCAATGGCCGGCCCAGTCCGCCGCTGCCGGCGGAATGGGTAGCGGCGTTTCGCGGCAGTCGGGTTGAAGCGCTGATGGCCTCCGGCCAGGTATTGTTCAGATCGCTCGATTTTCCAAAGCAGGCCGTGGATTTTCTCGACGGCATGATCCGAACGCAGATCGACCGCCTGACGCCATGGACCGCGGATGAAGTCGTATTCGGCTGGAGCGCGCCGTCGGCCATTGCCAATGAACGGGTTGAACTGATGTTGGCCGCGGCCTCAAAGCAGGAAACCC
>Ga0209167_10000194_pt1 | contig 57474 bp, 45 predicted proteins | sample Coa_R1_9_FD_187154 | JGI IMG/M metagenome (GOLD analysis project Ga0209167, IMG submission 187154) | Surface soil microbial communities from Centralia Pennsylvania, which are recovering from an underground coalmine fire - Coalmine... | ecosystem: Environmental > Terrestrial > Soil >...
TCCCAATGGCGCAGGCAAGACCACCACCATGCGCATGCTCACCTGTTTTCTTCCCCCCACCTCGGGCACGGCGGAAGTCGCGGGTTTCGACGTCCTCCTGCATCCGATGGAAGTCAAGAAGCACATCGGCTATTTGCCCGAATCTCCGCCGCTCTATATGGATATGAGGACAGGCGAGTACTTGGACTTCGTCGGCAGGCTCAAAGGGCTTTCCGGCAACGAATTGAAATCCCGGATCGATTATGTCTGCGACCGCTGCGCCATCGCTGACGTCAGAAAAAAACTCCTTGGCAAGCTCTCCAAAGGCTACCGTCAGCGCGTAGGACTTGCTCAGGCCATCATCCACAATCCCGATGTCCTGATCCTCGACGAACCCACCTCCGGCCTCGACCCCAAGCAAATCAACGAAACTCGGGATTTGATAAAGGGCCTCGCCGGTGACCACACCATCATACTCAGCACACACATCCTTCCCGAAGTCGAGCAGATCTGCGAGCAAGTCCTCATCATCAATAACGGCAAGTTGGTTGCCAAGGACTCCGTGCACAACTTGCAAAACCGCGCGCGCGGAATTCAATCGATTTTCGTCGAAGTGGCCGCGCGCAACGGTGACGTGAACTCAGGCGCCGTGGTCGAGCGCATCGAGCGAATTCCCGGGGTTAGCAGGGTCCTTTTGAAAGACACCCGCAACAACCATGTGATTTGCGAAGTCGAAAGCAAGAAAGACTCGCTGGTTCGCGGCGATGTCGCGCGCGCCATCGTCGAATCCGGCTGGGACTTAAATGAATTGCGGCCTGCCGCCATGAGTCTCGAGGAGATCTTCCTGCAGCTCACAGGAAGCGATTCTCCAGCTCCTGCCCCGGCGCAACAGGCGGCCGCCGAGGGGGCCGGCTCATGAAAAACATGCTCATCATTTGCAGAAAAGAACTTCGCAGCTATTTTGCCTCTCCTATTGCTTATCTGCTTCTGGTGATGTTTGCTTTCATTTTCGGTTTCTTTTTTTGGACTTCACTGGAGTATTTCGTTCACGTGGGGATGGAATCCCAGATGCGTGGCGAGTCGTTCCCCATGAATGTGAACGAGCAGATAATCCGTCCTCTGCTCTCAAACATTTCCGTCGTCGGCCTCTTTTTTATCCCCTTGATCTCCATGCGTCTTTTTGCCGAGGAAAAACGCACCGGCACCATCGAACTGCTGGCAACTTCTCCGGTCAGCGATACGGAAATCGTTCTCGGTAAGTGGCTGGCCGCTTGGATGCTCTATGGCTGCATGCTTCTTGTTTCGGCTTTCAGCTTCGCTTTCCTCTTCCAGTACGGCAATCCCGATTGGAAGCCGCTTTTGATCGGATTCCTGGGTCTGTTCTTGCTAGCCGGCGGACTTTTGGCCATCGGAACATTTGTATCTACTCTGACCAAAAATCAAATCGTCGCTGGCGCCGTCACATTTGGCATCTGCCTCCTTCTCTGGGTCATTGATTGGGTCAGTGGATTCAATTCTTCCAACTGGGCGCGAGTGCTTTCCTACCTGTCTGTGATCACTCACTATGATTCTTTTGCCAAGGGCGTTCTTTCTGTCAGGGACGCCATATTTTATCTTTCTATGATTTTTGTGTGGCTATTTTTGACGGTCCGTTCAATGGAATCCTTGCGGTGGAGGTCGTAAGTGAATTACCGGCTTCTCAAAGCACGACAGACTAAATTTGCGGCTTACGTGGCCGTCTATGTCCTCGTCATTCTCAGCATCGTCACGGTAGCAAACGTCCTGGCGGACCGCTACAACAAGACATTCGATACGACTTCAAACAAGCGCTACAGCCTTTCCGACCAAACTGCGAAAATCGTAAAAGGGCTTAAGGAACCGGCAACCATCACCTACTTCGATCAATCCACCCGCTTCACTCGCGCCAAGGACTTGCTCGACCAATATTCCAACCTCTCTTCAAAAGTTCATGTGGAATATGTGGACGCCGAAAAGGAACCGATGAAGGCGCGCGAAGCCGGCATTCGCAGCCTTGGCACTACCATCGTCCAAATCGGAGCAAAGAAGGAAGAGGCCAAGTCGCTCACGGAAGAAGACCTCACCGGAGCTTTCATTCGCGATTTGAAGAACAATACGCGCAACACCTGTTTTGTCACCGGCAGTGGCGAACACCAAATTGACGACTCCGACCGAAATGGTTATTCCCGCTTCAAGGATTTGCTTGGCAAGGAGGATTACACCGCCAGATCCATTAATCTCCTCGAAAAAGCTGAAGTCCCGGCCGATTGCACGGTGTTGGTCGTGGGCGGACCGACCGGGGACTATCAACAGCCGGAAGTGGATGCCATCAAGAAGTATGTTGAAGGCGGCGGGCGCGCAATGTTTTTGATGGACCCTCCGCTCAAAATCGGTCGCCCGCAGATTGCCGACAATGACGCTCTGGCCTCCCTCTTGCAATCCTGGGGCGTGACGCTGGACAAGGATTTAATCCTGGATCTGAATCCCATCGGGCAACTTGCCGGGCTCGGCCCGCAAGTGGCTCTGGTTACCAGCTATGAGAGCCATCCCATCGTGAGCCCGCTGAAAGGTTCCGCGACCGGTTTTCCGCTTTCGCGCTCTCTGGATATCAAGAATGCGGACAAGACCACAGTCACGAAATTGTTTTCCACTTCTGACAGCAGCCTGGCCACAGAGAATTTGAGCTCACCCAGTGTCAAGCCGGACGATCCGAAAAATAAGCGGGGCCCAATGACCATCGCGGCCGCGGGTGAATATCGTACGGGCACTGATAACACCACCGGACGGTTCTTGGTTGTTGGCAGCTCCGCCTGGCTCGCAAATTCCTTTATCAATTTCAATGGAAATCCCGATCTCGCACTAAATTCGATCAACTGGCTTTCGTCCGATGAAGACTTGATTTCCATCCGCCCAAAGCAGCAAGAGGACCGCCGCATCACCATGACGCAAGCGGAGTTGAGCATGGTCCGCCTGACCAGCCAGTTCTTGTTGCCCGGATTTGTCCTTTTTGTCGGCATAACCGTGTGGTGGCGCAGGCGATAAATCCTAGAAACCCACCCTGGGGAGAATCAAGGCATTCATCATGAAATTCCGTGGTTTGATATTGGCTGTGGTGGTCTTGGCGGCTCTCACCGGATTTCTCTATTGGTCCAACCATCATCCAGTCCCGGATGATTCAACCAAGAGTTCCCCAGACACTCCTCCCAAGATATTGTCACTGAATGAGGCGGAAATCGTTCGATTGGAAATCAAGGACCGTGGACAGGATGCCGTGGTGGTTACAAGAGATAGTTCGGATAAGTGGCAAATCATCGCGCCCAAGGTTTACGGAGCTGACCAGGAGGCAGCGAGAAGTCTGGCCTCTGCAACCTCTTCGATCAACTCGGATCGCCTGATTGAAGACAAGGCCGCGAACCTCAAACAATATGGCCTTGATTCCCCTTTGGTGGAGTTGACCGTCGCTGAGAAGGACAATAAGACACAACACATTTTGATTGGCGACGACACGCCAACCGGCAGCGATGTCTACGCGGCCCTCCTCGGAGACTCGCGCGTTTTCATGATGGCCAGCTATGTCAAGAACAGCCTGGACAAAGGCCTCAAAGATTTGCGCGACAAGCGGTTGCTTACCCTCGACTCCGACAAAATCACCACAGTCGAATTGGTCGCCAAAAAGCAGGATCTTGTCTTCGGTCGCAGCAAAGACGCCTGGCAATTTCTGAAGCCCACCAACCTTCGGACGGATGGTTCCAAAGTGGATGACCTTGTCCGGAAACTTACCGATGCAAAAATGGATTTGAGCCTCACCGACGCAGACGTAAAGAAATCAGCGTCAGCTTTTGCATCCGGGGCGCCCGTTGCGACGGTGAAAATGACGGGCGATGCGGGCAGTCAAGAATTGCAAGTGCGGAAAAGCAAAGACGATTACTACGCCAAATCAAGCGCGGTAGTAGGAGTTTTCAAACTCACGGCCGACCTGGGCCAATCCCTCACCAAAGGGATCGACGATTACCGCAACTCCAAGCTCTTCGATTTCGGTTTCGCCGACCCGAACAGTATTGAAATTCATGACGGAGCAAAATCCTATTCTATCACCAAGTCAGGGTCGGATTGGTGGTCCAATGGCACGAAGATGGATTCCTCCACTGTGGATACTCTGGTGGAGCAGCTCCGCGGATTATCCGCGGCCAAATTTGTCGATCCCGGATTCGCCTCGCCGGCCATCAGCCTCACCGTCACTTCCAATGACGGAAAGCTCATCGAGAAGATTCAGATTGCCAAGTCCGGCGACAACTACATCGCCAAACGCGAAAACGAATCCACTCTGTACCAGTTGACGTCCGACGCCATCGACCAATTACGAAAATCCGCTGACGGCGTGAAACCTCTGCCACCGGCCCCGGCGAAGAAGTAGATGGCGCAGCTTTCTCGCTGCGTGCTTTTTCTTCTACCTGTCCATTCGACTTTTCCTCACTCCCCTTTTCCCTGCTACCATTCTTCCGCTCGCACAACTTTACCTGGAGGCATTCTTGAGCAAGCCGCGCACAAAAATCCTTTCCAGCAAATTAATCTATCAAGGCAGAGTTTTCGGCGTCCGCCACGACCACGTTATCGAACCGGGCGGTGTCAAAACAACCCGTGACATCGTCACCCATAGCGGCTCTGTGGTTGTCCTTCCGGTTCTCCCAGATCGCCGCATTCTTCTCGTCCGCCAATTCCGCTACAGTGCGGGAGATTTTCTTCTGGAACTGGTCGCAGGTCGAATGGAGCCCGGCGAAAAACCGCTGGAAGCCGCCCGTCGCGAACTCGCCGAGGAAACTGGCTACCGGGCGAAGCGTTTCCGACAAATGTTGGACGTTTACCCCACTCCGGGCTTTGTCAAAGAGCGCATGTTCGTGTTCGCCGCCACTGAACTCACTCCGGGCAAAACCAATTTCGATGCGGATGAACGGATCGAGGTCAAGGTGTTCACGCTGAAGGCTCTACTCCGAATGATCCATCGAGGGAAGATCCACGATGCCAAATCGGTCGCCGGGATTCTTTACTACGCATGGTACTTGGCGGGTGCAGGCAGCTAAACCTCTTAATTTGCTCATACGCCACTTTTTTCCCCAGATCAGACAGCCCTTATTACCATTCCGAGCATCTATATGGACGGTTCGTACCTTGTGGTACACTCCCGGCGCCCACCCAATCAATGGGCTATTCCGTGGAGTGAAGCGAGTGTGCGGCGAATCGCCCAAATCGTATCAAACAGGAGGAATTCCACTTGCTCGGAAAAGTAAAATGGTTCAACAACTCAAAGGGTTTTGGATTTATAGGGCACGATGGTGGCCCGGATGTTTTCGTCCATTACAGCGCTATTGTCGGTGACGGTTACAAGTCGCTGGCCGAAGGAGACTCCGTTGAGTTCGAGATTATTCAAGGCCCCAAAGGTCCCCAAGCGGCGGAGGTAAAGAAAGTCTCCTAAGCGGCCAATTGTCTGCCATGAGTGCCCAGCCTTGCGCGTGCGGCGGGTCGCGCGGTCCGAACGCCTTTTCGTTCGGCGGCCCGCCGACTTTCTTAGTTGCGGGCTATCACTTTCTTGTCGCATCCAACGTATAATCCCTCCATGGACAACCGCGAAGTCGCTCACATACTCAGGGAAACCGCACAACTCCTGGAAATTGACGGAGCGATGTATAACCGTTTCCGCGCCTACGAACGGGCCGCGGAACTGCTCGAAGGCTTGAGCGAACCCATCGAAGAAATCGCCCGCGACACCGACAAACTGACCGAATTGCCCGGAATCGGCGATCGCATGGCCGAGCACATCCAGGAAATTCTGAAGACCGGCGATTACGGCACCCGGAAAAAACTGCTGAAGAAATATCCAGCGACGATCCTGGATCTGCTGAAGTTGCAATCGCTCGGCCCCAAGAAAGTGGCCATGCTTTGGAAAACATTCAAAGTCGCGACGGTGGAGGCGGTAGAGAAACTCGCCAGCGAAGGCAAATTGCGGCTGCTCGAAGGGTTTGGCGAAAAGAGCGAGCAAAACATACTGAAGGCCGCGCAAACATTCAAGAAAGCGGTCGGGCGATTCCACTTGAACGACGCGGATGAGACCGCGCAAAAACTTGTCGCCCATATCATGAAGACGGGCGAAATGGTTGAGTCGGTGACGCCTGCCGGTTCTCTGCGCCGCGGCAAGGAAACGGTTGGCGATTTGGATTTGCTGGTGACGCTGGGCAAGAAGCACTCGCAAAAAACTGTGGACGCTATTTCAGAACATATCCTCACATTCCCCAACATCGAGCAAACTCTTGCGCGCGGTGAAAATAAAGTCAGCTTCCTGCTTTCGAGCGGCATGCAAGTGGATGTCCGTCTGCTTGAGAAACAAGTTTATGGCGCCGCCCTGCTCTATTTCACCGGTTCCAAAGAACACAACGTTTCGTTGCGGCAGCGAGCGCTGAAAATGGGCTACACCCTCAATGAGTACGCGCTCAGCACGCTTAAGGGCGAGAAACCGGTCGCCCGCGAGACCGAGGAAGAAATCTACGCGAAGCTCAAGCTCGATTACATTCCTCCTGAGCTGCGCGAAAATACCGGCGAAATCGAGGCCGCCGCCGGACATGAATTGCCGAAGCTCGTCGAGTTAGGTGACATCCGTGGGGATATGCAGATGCACACCGTAGCGAGCGACGGGAAAAACTCCATCGAGGAGATGGGCGCCGCCGCGCGCGAGCTGGGATACGAGTACATTGCGCTCACCGATCACTCACAAGCAGTGACCGTTGCGAACGGAATGGACGAAAAGCGCACGCTCGAACAAATCAAAAAAATCCACGACGCTCAAAAACGCGTGAACGGCATCCGCCTGCTTGCAGGGATCGAAGTGGACATCCGCAAAGACGGCACGCTCGATCTCAAAGATGAAGTGCTGGCAGAACTCGATGTAGTCGTAGCATCAGTGCACTCCTATATGAACATGGAGCGCGCCGAAATGACCGAGCGCATGCTCGCGGCTATCGAAAGTCCTTATACTCAAATCATTGCGCACCCAACGGGCCGCTTGCTGCTCCGCCGCGAACCGTTCGAGTACGACATGGAAAAAGTTTTTGATGCTTGCCGCGAACGGGGGGTGGCCATGGAGTGCAACGCCTACCCAGACCGGCTGGACCTGCGCGACGCCCACCTGCGATTAGCGCGCGACCGCGGTGTGAAGATCGTTATTTCTACGGACTCCCACTCCACCCGGACACTGCCTTACATGAAATATGGCGTCCTGACCGCGAGGCGCGGGTGGATCACCAAGGCCGACGTGCTCAACACGCAGCCGCTCAGTGCGTTCCTGGCGTCGTTGCGGGCCAAGCCCGGCGCCCGACCGGCCGGCAAGGCTGCGCACCCCTCCAAATCCAAGGCTCAAACCGCGGGCCGCAAAAGCTGACATGTGGGGCTGTCACCGCGTCTAAGGAATCCAAGGAACAGAAACCGGGGTTGAGGCGTATATATCCTTAGAACTACGGAGGCCTTCGATGCGTAAGAGCCTGTTTGCAGTGGCGATCCTTGCGGCCGCGGCGATATCTGTTCCCGCGCAAGCCGATGAGTGGCACAAGTCCTATACCATCTCGGGTCACGCTCAATTCCGCTTCTACACCAACGATGGAAGCATGGACATCAGTTCCCGAGAGGGAAAGGAGATTTCCGCGCGCGTGGAGACGAGTCGCTGGCGGATCGATCCCTCCGAGGTAACCATCACTGAGCACCAGAACGGCGACAGCGTTGAAATCGAAGTGCGTGTGCCTCGAGTTCACGGTTGGATCAGCTTCAACAACAATGGCCGGTCGGTCCACGTGGAATTGACAGTTCCGCGCGAAACCGACATGGATCTCCATACGGGAGACGGGCACATCAACGCGAGGGACATCACCGGCAATTTGCGCCTGGACACCGGCGACGGCAATTTGCGCACCGACAACCTGCATGGGACGTTGCGGCTGCACACCGGCGACGGCAACATCGAAGGATCGATGCTGGAAGGCGCACTGACTGCCGATACGGGTGATGGGCACGTTGACGTTCGAGGGAAATTTGATCACCTCGAGGTTCATTCCGGCGACGGACACATTCAGGTGGCCGCGGAGTCCGGATCGCGGATGGCCGCGCCGTGGAGCATTCGCACAGGCGATGGGCGCGTGACGCTGGCGGTGCCCAATGATTTTGGTGCGGAACTTGACGCCCACACAGGCGATGGGCGGATTTCTGTGAACATGCCCGTTACCATGAACGGAACCTGGGGCCGCAACTCCGTTCGCGGGAAACTGAATAATGGAGGCGAATCGTTGACGATTCGCAGCGGTGACGGGTCGATTTCCATCGAGAAGTTGTAGAACAATTCTCATTCAGATCCATTGGATCCTAGTGTCGGTCCGTTTGTCGGACTGTGTAGTAGACGTCAGGCGCCATCACGAGGGTTGAAACCTTCGGCATCGTGTGTGTGCGGCCACCCCCTCCCCCATCATTTTGTTAAGAATATCAATCTAAATGGGTTATCGGTGAGCATCGTCCAATGAATTTCATTCTAAAGGACTTAGGACTCTTGATTCAAAATACTCATTCTAAATAGCTTACAGAAACCTGAGCCTAATGAAGGGGTCGTGCAGGTTGCCCATTACGTGAGATCCGATACGACAAGGACGAAGTTGTTCCACATACCCTTCTAATTAAATAACGCCTAAGCCGATTAATTTTCCCAAGAGGAAAGAATGATGTCAAGAACTAAGTATGGAAAATCGAAAAAATATTTTTGCGATGGTGAGAATCCTTTAGTCGGTTCGTGTTCGAATGCTTGGAATGTGGCCGGCAACAATTCGTACCACAAAGGACACTGAGAGCGCGAAGGAGTGACTCCGGAAACTGGGTCTGTAGTCATTTCCTGTTCTTCTTGATTCGATTCTCTTTCATGCGGAACTTTACCATGCGGGTTATGAGGGATAGAGGGAGGGGCTTGTCAAATGGAAATTGAACTGAACCTTTGGCTTGTTTGTAAGGGGCAAGCTCCTTTTTGAAGGCGATGATGGCTGACTTGCGCGGATAGAACCCGATGTGGCTTTGGTGCGCGGCGAACCAGACCAGAATTCCATCTAAGTTGTACGCAGGCATTCCGTAGCTAATTCTTTCCTTAGCGGATGGCGCGGCTTTCTTTATGGTTTGGCGAACCTTGGTCAACATTTGCCGCACTTGCATCGGATAGTTCGCCGCGTAGTCCTCAAAGTTCTTTGGGGTCTTCCGGTTCAATCGCATTTGTCGATTATGCACTGGGTTTGGTAGGAGTCACAATCGTCACCAGGGGCTTGAGCACCCTCCCCACAGAGAAACTGAGAACGCTGGCGCTGCACGGAAATTGCACATTGTCTTTCCAAGCTCAGATGACATTAGGAAGAGGCAGGTTCTCTGGGCGGCGAAAGAAACAGGGTCTCCGAACCGAATGCTTGAATCAGGGTTGCTTGCGGAGGAGGGATGGCGTCAGGACGATCAGAACATCGAGTGCCGAACCTTCGGAGGTTGCGGTCACCGTTGGCGGCGCCGTCACCACTCGAAATTGAAGAGGATTCATGAATTGCTCAAATACTACTGCTAGAGGGTAAGGGCCGGTCTTTTTCTCGCGCAGAATAAATTCACCGTCGGAGTTCGAGTACACAACATCATCGCCGATGCGGATGGCGGCACCGGAAATGGGAGCGCCTCTTTCATCCCGCACATGCCCCTGAACTACATACTTGGGCAATTTAAGACCCTGGTTTTCGCCTCCCCCGTGAGAATGGGGAGTCAGGAGGGTGCTAGCGCCCGCGGAGTAGCGCAGGCGGCCGTCTTGAGACCGGAATGTCTGGCCATTGACCTGGAAGTTGCCGAACAATCTCAATTGCAGAGAAATGTTTAAGCCGCTGACCAGGGGGTTGGCTAGGAAGGGCATGTAAAGAGTCTGGTAGTCCACGTTGACCGCAATGCGATTGGTGGTATAGCTCCCGCCAAAGAGCACCGTTGTGTTTCCCTGAGTGTGGTTGATTACCTGGAGGAGGGTCAGCTTGGGAGAAATGGTTTCCCGGATGTTTCCGGAAAGATTGCTGGAGTGCGGCCGCGGGCCGGAGAGGGTCTGATAATAATTCGCGCTGGCATCTACGTGGCGAGTGATTTGGTGCTCAACCGAGAAACCATCGGCGACGTTGCGTCCGTTTAGCGCGTGCGATTGGAATATGCCGGCGCCCAGGCGGAAACGAGCAATATCGAAACCAGTTTGCAGCTGGTCAACGCTGGCGCGCTGGAAGGGAGTGTTCAAGTCGGTGCCCTGCGGCGCAAGAAAGTTTTGATGTCCGGCAGTGAACACGATGCTGGAGTAAGGCTTGACGGTGACCAGGATATTTCCACCATCGGCCTCGGTGGAGTAGACGGAAGGAGTGGTGAGCCGGCGAAAACGATCACCCGCTTGAATGTAGGCGGCCTTGACATCGAGCCAGCCACGGTCGGCTTCGAGAGTCGTGGCGAAATAGGGTTGGTTGGAGCCAATCCCTCCCGAGACCGCAGTTTTGAACCACTTGTAGGGGTGCCAATCCAAACTCTGGATGGAGGTCTGCTGCCTGGAACCGACATTTCGCGAGTAGAGAGTGAGCTTATCAGAAAGCGGAATCTCCAAAAAAATCATACCCACGGGCACCTGCGACTGTGCCGCCTGGAAAAACTGAGAGCCAAATCCAAGTGCAGTGGTTCCGGCGTATGCGAAAATCTTTATTCCACTCCGTTCAGTGGTGACACCGACGCCGCGAGCCAGAAAATATTGGTCGGCACTGAAAATATCAGTGGGCAGGCCGATGGCGATGGATTGATCGCCCACGGTGAGTTTGTAACCCCCCAAAGTGGTCTTGAAAAAGGTGCCGAAACGAAATACTCCATTGATGTCGCCAGCACCGATGTAACCATCATAATTTGGACCCTGGAAACTAATGGAGCCGCCCTGAGAAGGCAAAATGTCGGAAACGCCGGCTTCGATTCTGATTAGTTGAGCCTGCGATGAGTCCGGACACAGCAGCAGGAAGCAGCCTAGAAGTAAGAAGGCCGACAGCAGGGTAACCGGCGAATTGGCGCGGCGGGTCATGCCGCCCATCAATTTCCTGAAAGCATTTTCAGTGGATTTCGCTTCCTATTTTCTGTTCCAGCTGAAAATGTTCAAGGTGCAAAACGACTTTGGAAGGGACATCGGATGAGGTCCAAGGAATTTCCACTTCCCTTTCGCGGTGAGGGAAAACAGGGAAACCGTTCAAGGTCGAGCGATCTCTGCCTGAGCTGACGTCCGCCTCGAGCACCCGGCCAAATGCTGAACCGGTATTCTCAACGCGGACCACGACTTTCTTGTCGTTGGCGTGATACTCGGCAACCTTGACGACTAGCTCATCTTTTTTAACGCTTTCCCTGGGCAAGAGGTAAATCGTGTGCGGCAAGAGGACTTGGATGTTAAATCCCTGCGGAGTCTTCTCTTTGAAACCACCAAAGGTGGCGTAGACCACACACCAGGACGGGATCACGTCGGCCGAGGCTTCATAAAAAACGTAGTAGCTTTGTTTGGGCGGAATCTGAAAACTGCTGGCGGAATATTTTATGTGCATATTGGGATCCAGCGGCCCGTAGGTGATTTCGCCGGTATCGGAAACGGTGAAGGTTCGTGTATCCAGTACGACGCTGAGCGTTTGCAGGGTGTCATTGACGTATTCAATCCGTCCGCTGGCTTTCTTGCCCGGGCCCTTCACAATGTTTTCGTCAATGACCGGCCGGACGGTTTGCGCGGCGAGAGGCAAAGCTGACGCCAGGAGCAGGCAAATGCAGGAGGTCCTAAATGAGCATCTGCGTGCCCGTGACCAGATTCCCGACTGAATACTCATTGCTGCGATCCTCATAGGTTTGTGCACGGCTCAGGGTGTGGCTTCGGCTTGAATATTTACGGTGCCAGTATACGTATCCGCCTGCAACCGGGGCCTTACCGTTGTATTGATGTTCCAGGCCAGCGATGCGCTGATCACGCTAATCCTGTTGGCAGGCGTAATGGCCTTGGTTGCAAAATTCAGGCCGGAGCCCCCGGCGGTTATGAATGCGGGAGCACCCCCTCGACCACCCCGGGTTGCATTGAGTGCTCCGCTGGCAACCAAGGGAGCGTTGAGCCCCGGCGTGGTGGTGATGGAAACGGCTCGTGCTGGAATTAACTGACCGCCGGGACCCGCGCCGGTCAGCGCCGCGCCCCTGTTTGGAACCCAAGCCCACACGGTGACAGAGGTGCGGCCCGGCTTGAGTACCCATGAGGTGGTAATAACAGAGGGCACATTGCCAGGATTGGCGGCGGTATTGGGGAGCAAATTAAAATCAACGATGTTTCCGCTGGTAACGCCCACAGAAAGAGATTCCGACATCGTGGCGTTGAGCGTCACGGTTCCGGCGTTTGAAATCCGGGCTTGAGCGTGGGCGGACCCTGGGAAAACCAGAAGAGCAAACATCAGCAAAAGGCCCGTGGCCGGGATGGGAAGTCTCCCGGCGCGTGGGCCTTTTCGCCAATGAATGCATAGTTTACCTAGGGGCATGGGACCACTATTTTAACTGTTTATGGTGTGGCTTGGGCTTGAATATTTACCGTACCGGTGTAGGTGTCTGCCGGCAGTTGGGGGACAATCGTGGTGTCAATATTCCAAGCGAGAGACGCACCAATCAAGCTGGCCTTGTTGAGGCCCGTTATGGCCTTAGTGGCAAAGTTCAAGCCGGAACCGCCAGCAGTGATGAATGCCGGGGCGCCTGCTGCGCCACTGAGAGTGGTATTGAGGGCTCCATTGGCAACCGCAGGAGCATTGAGTCCTGCAGTAGTGGTAATGGAAACGGCGCTAGCTGGGATGGTGGCAGGTGCCCCACCGGTTCCAGTAAGTGCAGCGGCCGTATTGGCCACCCAAGCCCAAACAGTGACCTGCGTGCGGCCAGGTTTCAGAACCCAAACCGTCGTTACAACAGTGGGTCCGCTGCCCGCATTGACCGCGGTGTTCGATGCCAACGTGAAGTTGACAACATTTCCGCTGGTCACACTTACGGTGAGGGATTCACCTAATGTAGCATTCAGGGTTACTGTTCCTGAGTTTGAATTCACCGCCTGAGCGGCTGCTGGAGGTATGGTAGCGATCTGCACCAGCACCAAGAGCAGTGCCAGCCCAAGTACAGACCGGAATTTAGTGGTCACGATCGATTCTCCTTTGGGATTCGTTAAACACTTCTACGACTGCAATCAGGTTAGGAAAGAATATTTCCAACGGACAATAGGACGGGGGCGTTTGGTGCCCAAGATAACAATAAACACGCGGGCACAAAATAAGCTTCTCAGTAAACACGTGTCGATGAATTCCTGATTGACTAATAGAGGCGAGCGCCCCGCAGGGTCAGGGACAGATGGAACATCAAAACTGCAAGAACAGAGGCAGAACCATAACTGTTCGCGGGAGAAGCGACGAAAACGACCCGGCCGATCCCCTTTCCCTATTAGAGCTTGGTGGCGCGGGTCATCAGATATTCTTGCTGCATGAAGTTTTCACGGAAATACTCCGCAGCAAGGGTATCGTACTCGCGACGGAAAGCTTCCAGCTTGGCCGGATCGTTGGCGCTGAGATTCTCCACGAGTCTGATCATGGGGCCGGCAGTCTTTTCAGTGAGGGAGCGATAGTGCTGCACGCTGAGCGCCGGGGCGCGTACAGAACCGCGCTCAAAGCTAATGTCTTTGACTGCGGCGCCGAGGCGTTGGCGAATGATGTTTTGGTCTCCCCATTCCACCGGTGACGATATGCCGGGTGGCAAAGGAGGCATGTAACTCGCGGTCAGGCGGAACATGCGACCAACCAGCAGGTCCGGTGGCCAAGTGGAAAATGCGATGGTACCGCCGGGTTTGAGAACGCGCAGCATCTCGGACAAGGCGAGAGCCGGCCTGGGTGCGAAGATGTGGCCAAATTGACTTAGGACGACGTCGAAGGAGGCGTCGTTGAAGGGCAATTTTTCGACGTCGCCTTCCCGCCAGTCCACTGCGACTCCGGCAATCTGGGAGTTGGAGCGGGCGCGCTCAAGGAGCTCGGGGGTTAAGTCAAGGGCGGTGACTTTCGCGCCCATCCGTGCAGCGGTGACAGAGACCACGCCGGTGCCGCAGGCCACGTCGAGGACCTGAAGGCTGGGCTTCACACCGGAAAACTTGACGAGCTGCGCGGCGGGCATCATGGTAACCATTTCCAGTGGTGCGAAGTGCGCCCAGCCCTGTTTCTGCGCGGTTTTGAAGGCTTCGAATGTGTCCATGATTTCCTCTCTTTAATTTGTCGACGGCTTCGAAGATATTCGCCGGTCGTGTTTGCGAAGGGATTCTAACTCACAGCAATTTGTTGGGGAATGGCATTGATTTGTTATCATTCCCGGCATGAAGAAGGGGCCCTGGCGAGCGATCATTGAGGTGGGGTTTATTGTGTTCCTGTTTTATTCCAACTTATTGATGGGGGAATTCACGCGCTCGGGAGCGGGGAGAAATCGGGGATTGGCGTGGGCTTTGGGCGAAATCCTTACGAAGGAGAATTTGCTGATTGCGATGATTGCGGCGCTGATTGGGCACCTTGTGGTGGATTTCTTGAGGAAAAAATACTGAAGGATGAGGAAAGGCAAGAGCTTTTCACCGCGGAGGCGCTGAGGACGCGGAGGGGGCCGGAGATGGCGGGGAGTTAGCTGGAATTGGCGGTTGGCTAAACGTGGGTGAATGGGATGAAAGCAAAGCCAGCATAAGAGTAAGCGAGGAAGGAAAGATGGCACACACAGAATCTCGAGCTGGGGCCGCGATATTTTGGGCGGGGCTGGTTTGCGGATGCATGGACATAACCGCAGCGTTTGTCACGTGGGGTATCAAAGGAGTATCGCCAGCCAGGATTTTGCGAGGGATCGCCTCGGGGTTATTGGGCGCAAAAGCACTGAAGGGTGGTTGGGATATTGCGGCGCTGGGGCTGGCGTGCCATTTTTTCATCGCTTTTTGCGCGGCGACGGTTTTCTATTTGGCATCACGAAGAATTGAGTTCATGACCCGGCGGGCGATCGTTGCCGGCGTGATTTATGGAGTGATCGTCTATGTGGTGATGTATTGGATGGTGAAGCCGTTGTCGCTGGTGGCGCCGAGACCGTTTTCGTGGACGGAGACGGTTGTGGCGATTGTTACGCATATAGTGTGCGTGGGGCTGCCGATTTCGTTGATCGTGAAGAGGGTGGCGGCTTAACGCGCGACGGCCGGAGCTTTGGAGACCAGCTCGACGTCGATGGTAATGGTGACCTCGTCGCCCACGATCGCGCCGCCGTTGTCCAGCATGTGATTCCAATTCAAACCGAAATCCTTGCGATTGACTCTGGCGGTGGCGCTGGCGCCCATGTGGAGATTGCCGTGACCGTCATTCATTGACGCGGAAGGGCCTTCCACATCGAAGACAACTTCCTTGGTTACGCCGTGCATGGTGAGATCGCCGGTGAGCTTGATTTTGCCTGGACCAGCGGATTCGGCGCGCTTGGACTTGAAGGTGAGGGTTGGGAACTTGGTGACGTCGAAGAAATCCGGACCGCGAAGATCGCTGTCGCGGCTGGGTTCATGAGTTTCCACGGAAGCGGCGTCAATCGTGGCTTCGATGGCGGTCTTGGAGAGATTTGAGGGATCGTACTGAATTGTGCCGGTCATTTTGCTGAAAGTGCCGCGTACGGTGGAAACCATCATGTGCCGGACTTGAAATTGAGCGGAAGAATGAGCCGGGTCGATTCGCCACTCCGTGGATTGTGCGAAAGGCGCGGAGTTGAATGCGGCGAGCGCAAGAGCGAGTATGGCCAGACGAACAATGAACCTGGGCATCGATCCCTCCGAAGGTATTCGATGGTTAATGATAGTTGCCATGTTGCCATGGCGCGAAGCCAAAGAATAAGCTTGCGCAGTTGCCGTCCAAAACAATTCGATGAGCTGCGAAAAGCCTCAAGTGGCCAAGCCGTCCTGACCTACAAACACATCAATGACTTTACCCGTCCGAAAAAGGAATCGCAAGATTGACTGGACGTGGATGACCATGCCGGCGGAAATGCGCAATTCAGATTCTGGGATAAAGTAGTGAGAGACAAGTCCGTTGCAAAACGCAAGCCAATCGCGCATAGTTAGCGCATTCACAGGGGTTATTGAGCCAAGCAGGAAAGTACAAGAATCCTCAACACATAAGCTTGGTCCGCGGAGAAACGGCATGCGCGGTACGCTGTGGCAGGGGACGCGGAACTGAAAAATACTTAGAAAAATTGTCAGGGGGGAAAGGATGCATCGTCCGACAAAGATTCTGGCGCCAAAAGGAAAACTGGGGATATTAACGCCGGGAATGGGCGCAGTGAGCACAACGTTCATGGCGGGCGTGGAGCTGGTGAGGCGCGGAGAAGCGCGGCCGGTCGGGTCATTAACGCAGCTGGGGACGATCCGGTTGGGCAAGCGGACGGAAGGGCGCTCGCCGATGATTCGTGATTTTGCGCCGCTGGCGAAACTGGACGATCTGGTTTTTGGCGGCTGGGATGTTTTCCCCGACACCGCATATGAATCGGCGGCGAACGCGGGAGTGCTCGAACCTGGGCACCTGGCAAAGGTGAAGAGATTCCTGGGCGGGATCAAGCCGATGAAGGCGGCATTTGATCAGAGCTACGTGCGGAACCTGAAGGGAAAGCACATCAAGAAGGCGAAGAACAAATACGACCTGGCATTGCAGATCAAGGAAGACATTGCGGAATTCAAAAAGAAAACCAGAGTAGATCGCATCGTGATGGCGTGGTGCGGGTCGACGGAAATTTTCCTCAAGCCGCAAGAGGTGCATTCGTCAGCGGCGAAGTTCGAGGCCGGGATGAAAGCAAACGATCCAGCGATTGCACCATCGATGCTCTATGCCTGGGCGGCGGTTACTAGCGGGATTCCTTTTGCGAATGGCGCGCCGAATTTGACCGTGGACATCCCCGCTATTTGGGAACTGGCGGCGGAACACAGCGTGCCGATCTGTGGGAAAGATTTTAAGACCGGGCAGACTTTGATGAAGACGATTTTGGCGCCGGGGTTCAAGGCGCGCCAGATAGGGTTGAACGGGTGGTTTTCGACGAACATTCTGGGGAACCGCGACGGGGAGGTGCTGGAGGATCCGGATTCGTTCAAGACCAAAGAGGAATCGAAGCTGGGCGTCTTGGAGTATATCCTGCAGCCCAAGTTATACCCCGAGCTTTACGGGCACATGCACCACAAAGTGAGAATTAATTATTACCCGCCTAGAGGAGACAACAAAGAAGGCTGGGACAACATCGATATATTTGGGTGGCTGGGATATCCGATGCAGATCAAGGTGGATTTCCTGTGCCGAGATTCTATTTTGGCGGCACCGTTGGTGCTTGATCTGGTGCTGTTTATGGATTTGGCGAAGAGGGCGGGTCTCAAGGGTATTCAAGAGTGGCTGAGCTTTTATTTCAAGTCGCCAATGTGCGCGCCGGAGCTTTATCCGGAGCACGATTTGTTTATTCAACTGATGAAGTTGAAGAATACCTTGCGATGGCTGAAGGGAGAAGGGTTGATTACGCACTTGGGAGAGGAATATTACGATTGAAGCTGAGCGTTGGCTTGGCAGAAGACCAGAAATCTGAAGGTTTTTGCTCCAGAAGGCACAGAGCACACAAAGGTTGCGCGGCAACTACTGCTCGATGTTTTCAATGCAGTCCTTGGCGAGGAATCCCATGAAAATAAGAATTCTGTTGATGGTGATGGCTGTGGCTTGTGTCGGGGCATGTGAAGCAATCGCGCAGGGAGGGCAGAAAAGCGAAGTGGCGCGCGTCATCTCAATGCTGGACCGGACGCACCAGTTTTTGGAGGCGGAGATTTCGCCTGATGGGACGCGTATCGCATTCGTAGAGCATGCTGACGCGGCGGCCGGCTCGTACATATATGAGCGTGAATTGAAGGCGGCCACCGGAACCCCTCAAGTGATTACGGCGGCGAAGGGCGGCGCGCATGAGGAACATGACATTTCTTGGTCGCCGGATGGAAAACGGCTCGCGTTTCTCTCCGACGCGGCCAAGAATGGCCAGTTGCAGCTTTGTGTGGCGGAGGTGGCCACGGGCGCGGCGAATTGCATAACTCATGTTAAGGGGAACCTTTCGGCGCCGCGGTGGTCGGCCGACGGGGCGAAGATCGCAGTGCTGTTTATCGAGAATGCGCCGCGAGCTTCGGGTCCGCTGGCGGCGGAGACTGCGGATGAAGGAGTAGTGGAAGAACATCCCTTCGAGCAGAGACTTGCGATGGTAGATGTGGCTTCGGGAAATGTGCGACAGATCACTCCCGCCAACATGTACGTGTACGAATATGATTGGTCGCGCGACGGGAAGCAATTCGCAGTGACCGCGGCAGAGGGGTCCGGCGACGACAACTGGTATATCGCGCGACTTTACACTGTGGATGCCGCAAGCGGCAAGATGAAGGCAATTTACAAACCACCCGTGGATATACAGATGGCTCAGCCGCGATTCTCGCCCGATGGGCATAGCGTGGCGTTCATCGGAGGGCTGATGAGCGATGAGGGTTCGACGGGCGGGGATATTTATGTAGTGCCGGCGAGCGGAGGGGATGCCAAAGACGTGACGCCACAGATTGAGTCGTCGCCGGCACGGATTGAATGGATGCCGGGCGATCCGAAGATACTCTTTGCAGGCCATGATGGCGGCGGTGTGAACTTTGCAACTGTCGAGGTGTCGAACCAACATGTGGAGCAACTGTGGCGGGGAGAAGAAACGCTTGGGGCCAATCAATTTGAATTTGGCTTCTCGCTGGCGAAGGACGGAAAAACTACCGCAGTAATCCGGCAGTCGTTCAGCATGCCGCCCGAAGTTTGGGTGGGCGCGGTGGGCGCGTGGAAGAAAGTGACTGCGATGAATTCCGCACTGCATCCGGCATGGGGCAGCACGGAGAATTTGACGTGGACCAATGACAACTTCCAGGTGCAGGGTTGGCTGGTGTACCCAGAGAATTATGATCCGTCAAAAAAATACCCGCTTGTGGTATCCGTTCATGGCGGGCCGGCATCGGTAGTGACTCCGCACTGGCCTTCCAGCGCGGAGTTCGGGATGTTCCTTTCACCCGCAGGATACTTTGTCTTGTATCCGAATCCGCGTGGAAGTTATGGGCGGGGTGAAGAATTCACGCGAGCCAATGTGAAGGATTATGGCTATGGGGATTTTCGCGACATCATGAGTGGCGTTGACGCCGCGCTGAAAAAGGGGTCAATCGACGAAAACCGGATGGGGTTGACGGGCTGGAGCTACGGCGGGTACATGACCATGTGGGGTGTGACGCAAACGAACCGGTTTAAAGCAGCGGCGGCCGGAGCAGGGATTGCAAACTGGCAGAGCTACTACGGCGAGAACAAAATTGATAAATGGATGATTCCCTACTTTGGCGCGTCGGTGTATGAGGATCCTGCGGTGTATGCGAAGAGCGCGCCTATAACATTTATCAAGAATGCCAAGACTCCGACGCTGATCTTAGTGGGGGACAGCGATGGGGAGTGTCCGCCGCCGCAATCGTATGAATTCTGGCATGCTTTGAGGACTTTGGGAGTGGAGACGGAGTTTGTGATTTATCCGCACGAGGGGCACCGGTTTGTTGACGCGACGCACGTGAGAGACAGGATTGATCGAGTTACGGTGTGGTTCGACCAACATTTAAAGTGATGCGACACCAAAAGTGAAACACGGCCAAAAACCCATAAAAACCCAATAAATACCCCCCTTTCAGCAGCCCCACCGGCTAATAGACAAATTGGCCTGGTACAAGTGGTTCTTGACCATGCGGCACAGGTACGTTAATGTGCGTCGTACCCCCCGGTACGACTCCGATATCCAACCTTTGAGGAGAAAGATGGACCCCAAGACAGTTTTAGAATTTGCTAAGAAGCATGGCGCGAAAATCCTAGATCTCCGATTCATCGACGTCCCCGGAATCTGGCAGCACGTCAGCTTTCCGATTGAGCAGCTCACCGAGAAGTCATTTGAGGAAGGATTCGGGATGGATGCCAGCTCGATTCGAGGCTGGGCGTCAATTCACGAATCGGACATGCTGTTAATTCCCGATCCCAAGACACATTTTATGGACGCGTTCCGCGACACACCAACACTGGTGATGATTTCAGACGCGGTTGACCCTCTCACGAAGCAGCCCTACGCACGCGACGCTCGTTATATCGCCAAGAAAGCGGAGAACTATCTGACCTTGACCGGAATCGCCGACCAGGCGTTCTTCGGTGCGGAGGCGGAGTTCTTCATTTTCGATAATGTGCGATTCGACCAGCGCGAGCAGTATGGCTTTTATTTTATAGATGCCGAAGAAGGCCGCTGGAATTCAGGGCGCGAAGAACACAACCTGGGCTACCGTCCACGATACAAGGAAGGCTATTTCCCTGTTCCGCCGACGGACCACTACATGGATTTGCGCACGGAGATGACCACGCAGCTAATGGCGGCGGGCCTGGAGGTCGAATGCCATCACCACGAAGTTGCCACCGCCGGGCAGTGCGAAATTGACGTGAAATTCGATTCGTTGCTGAAGTCGGCGGACAACATGATGAAGTTCAAGTACATCGTGCGGAACGTCGCTTACCAATACGGCAAGAGCGTGACGTTCATGCCCAAACCGATTTTCGGCGACAACGGCTCGGGAATGCACACGCACCAATCGTTATGGCTGAAGGGCAAACCATTATTCGCGGGTGACGGCTACGCGGGACTTTCGCAGATGGCGCTGTGGTACATCGGCGGGTTGTTGAAGCACGCGCCCGCGCTGGTGGGATTTGCGGCGCCCACAACGAACTCGTATAAGCGGCTGGTTCCGGGTTACGAAGCGCCGGTGAATTTGGCCTATTCGCGGCGCAACCGGTCGGCTGCAGTGCGCATACCAATGTATTCGGCCAGCCCCAAGGCGAAGCGAGTGGAGTTCCGGCCACCGGACCCGGCCTGCAACCCGTACCTGACGTTTGCAGCGCTGATGATGGCCGGTCTGGATGGAATCGAGAACAAAATTAATCCTGGGCAGCCACTCGATAAGGATATTTACGACCTTTCACCGGAGGAGTTGAAGGATGTTCCTTCCCTTCCCGGATCGCTGGAGGAATCTCTTAAAATGCTGGACGCGGACCACAAGTTTTTGCTGAAAGGCGACGTGTTCAGCGAGGAATTCATTCAGCTATGGATTGAATACAAGAGGAAGAAGGAAATTGATCCCGTGAGGATGCGGCCACATCCTTACGAATTCATGCTGTATTACGACATCTAGACGCGACTAATCATCGCGGATTGAAACGCCCGCCCTTAACGCTTCGATTATGAAGTTACGGGGTGGGCGTTTTGTTTTTGCACGGTGAATCGCAGGGAGCTTTCATTTTCCTAGATGCTCGGCTACGCTGGTTCGCCACCGATGCATCCCGCATTCACAGGTGTTGCGTTTGCGCAACCTGCCAGCGCCGAGGCGACGCTTGCGGAGATTGAGAAGCTGCTTCCAGCGCAACTCTGGGGGCCGTTGCCGGCGCTTCTGGCCCAACTTCCCGATCCGGACGGGGCCCTAAATTACCTCGAACGATATCTTCAAGCTCAAACTGCTGATGCTTCGGAGCGGCCGGTTGCAGAGGTGCTGCCGCTCCTGGCGCGACGGCCTGTCGCGCTGCATCACCTGCTGGTGATTTTCAGCTACAGCCGGTTTCTATCGGAGACCTTGCTGCAACAGCCGGAGTTGATTCTATGGGTTGACCGGCCCGGCGCGGCGGGACATGGGAGTCTTGACCGGATCAAATCTCCTGAAGACTTGCATGCAGAATTTGCGAGGTTCGCCGCGACTTCGATGGAATTGACTCCGGCCCTGGTGCTGGCACGGTTCAAGAAGCGCGAGTATGTGCGGATTACTTTGCGCGATGTGTTGGGATTGGCGACGCTGGCAGAAACCACCGTAGAACTTTCACAGCTGGCGGACGTGTTGCTCGAGCACGCGTTGCGGCTGACGGAGCAAAAGCTGGAAGTCGCGTTTGGGTCGCCTGAACATATTGATACCGACGGAAAGAAAAAGGGCACCCAGCTAGCGATTTTATCCCTGGGAAAACTCGGAGGGCTGGAGCTCAATTATAGCTCGGACGTGGACCTGATGTTTGTGTACGGGCATGACGGGACGACCTCGGGCGGGCGTGAAGGGGCGACGACCAACCTGGATTATTTCGTGAGGGTATCTCAAGGGGTGCTAAAGACGATCACAGAGATGACCCAGGAAGGCGCCGTGTTCCGCGTGGATTTGCGCTTGCGCCCGCAGGGGCGCGAAGGAAACTTGGCGACCAGCGTGGCGTCGGCGGTTGAATACTATCGAACGACAGCGCGTGAGTGGGAGCTGCAGATGCTGATCAAGGCTCGGGGTTCGGCAGGCGATACGAGTGCGGCGCGAAATTTCCTGGGCGAAGTGCAACCGCTGATTTACAAGCGCGAGTTCAATGTGGCGGCGGTGGAAGCAGTGCTGAATGCGCGCGAAGAGATTACGCGGGATTTGAAGCGCGCCGCGCCGACGCAGCATGCGGCGGAATGGAATGTGAAACTGTCACCGGGGGGAATCCGGGACATCGAGTTTCTGACGCAGTGCCTGCAGAGATTGTATGGAGGCGCGGAGAAGTGGCTACATTCCGGATCGACTCTGGTGGCGCTGCAGCGGCTGCATGACAAGGGGCACCTGACCGGGCGAGAGTTTTTCCGGCTGGCGGAGGCTTATCAGTTCTTGCGGAAAGTGGAGCACAGGTTGCAGCTCCGGGATGGGTTGCAAACGCACACGGTGCCTGAAGCTGCTGACGCGCTGGACAGGCTTGCGCGGCGATGCGGGATTGAGCCGACCGCCGGTGCAGGTGGAACTCCAGCGGAGGAGTTGCTTCATCGGCTGGGGAAATGCTTCGCCGACGTAAGAGAGATTTACGAGCGGATGCTTTCCAAGAGCAAGCCTGCTCCGTCCGCGCCCAAAGAACAATTTGAGGCGGATGCGGGCGCGGGACAATTGCTACGGCGATTGCAGAGCGGATATCCGCGGATAGGAGAGATTTTTGCCAGGGCTGCGGAGGGCCTTGACAATTTCGCGCGGCGAGGATTGACGCACTATCTGAGTTCGGCGGCGCTGGTGCCGGGGCTGCTTGCGCAATTGGAAACAAAAACGGACCTGGTGTCTGGTGCCACGGAGCTATTTGCTTCAAGCGACTATGCGGCGGAATGTCTGACGCGCCATCCCGAAGAAATATCCATCCTGGCCGAGCTTGGAACGCACGATGGCGAGCTGACCCGGATTGCGGGGGAGATCGAGAAGCGCGGTGCGGAGCAGGTAATGGCCCATGTGCGGATCAGCTACCGCAGATCCACTTTTCGCGCTCTGGCAAATGCGATTCGCGGGCCGGTGACACCGTTTGAGACATTCGCGACGCTGTCATCGCTCGCCGAGGAAGCTATCACCGCAACACTTGTGGTTGCTGCGCATGAGGCGCTGCCTGCCGATTTATTGAAGGAATTCCGAGCGGATGATTCTGGCCAAGGTGCGTCAATTCCATTGACAGTTCTGGCGCTGGGGCGGCTTGGAACGGCGGAAATGGATTTTGGATCAGACTCGGACCTGGTGTTCGTCGCGGATGGATCGCTGGACGCGGGACAACGGGAAGCGTGGACCAGGTTCGCGGAACGAATTTCGCAGCTTGCGGCGAATCAAACCCGGGATGGTCTGCTGTTCCCGGTAGACACGCGGCTCCGACCGCGGGGGACACAGGGAGAGATCGCTCCGCCCGCGACATACTTGCTCGATTATTTTAGGAATGAAGCGGCGGCTTGGGAAGCGGCGACGTATTTGAAAGCGCGGCCGGTGGCGGGAAATTTAGAACTGGGACGGCGGATCGTTGCGCAAATTCACGAAATTTCACGCCAGCGCTTTGCGGATCCAGCACGGACGGCGGCAGAGTTGGCGGGCACGCGGGAGAAACTGGAGACGGAAGGAACGACCTGGGAACGGGGGCGTCCGCCGAAATCGGAATTCAAGAAGATGTCAGGCGGATTTTATGACATTGAGTACATCCTAGCTTTCCTGTTCCTGACTGGGGGATTGGGAGAAGCGATCGCGCCAGGTGGGCACGTGTTGCGGCAGATTGCGGCGTTGGAATCGGCGGGATCGGGTGCCGCGCGACTTTCGACGACTACCGCAGGGGCACTGCGCGCGGCGGCTCTGTTTTACCGGTCTGTTGATCATGCAGTCCGCGTGGTGACCGGCCATGCGGTGAAGGGTGAGCCGGAACCTGGATTGGCCGAACGAGTGACTTCCCAGCTGAGAATGTGGGGGATGAATTTTCGTGAAAGCGTTAGCGAAGAGCTGGTGACCATGCGGATACAAACGCGTGCGCTTTATGAGAGATTGGTTCGAGGGAAAATGTAAAGGCGCAGATTGCGTTCTCCATGATTTCATCGCAGTTGGAACGATTCAAATAGCCAGAAGTGGTCACTGTCGCCGCAATCAAAACACGCCCAATGATATGCATGTTGAGCAAATTAGATGTCTCCTGCCTGTGTATAGGCTTCGCACACCGCAGGCTCCGGGGGGCAGGCAACGATAAGAGTGCGCACCGGGCCACGATGTGCGGCGTCGGTGAGATTGTGTTATCGTTTTTGGTTCATGCTGCCGCGTCGCAGCGTCAATAATTACCACTCAAGGGAAATTAGATGAAGCTGGCATACAACGGCGTGGCTATTCCTTCCGAAGGCAAACCCATTGATTACATAAATGGGAAATTCGTTGTGCCGGACAACCCGATTATTCCCTTTATTGAAGGAGACGGGACCGGGAGGGACATCTGGCGTGCCTCGCGGCGTGTGTTTGACGCGGCGGTGAAGCGCGCCTACGAAGGAAAGCGGCGCGTGGAGTGGTATGAGGTGTTTGCGGGCGAGAAGGCCTTCAACACTTTCAGAGTGTGGCTGCCGGATGACACGGTGGAGGCCATTCGCGATTTTCGAGTGGCGATTAAAGGGCCGCTGACGACTCCGGTGGGCGGCGGGATTCGTTCGCTGAATGTGGCCTTGCGGCAACTCCTGGATCTGTATGCCTGCGTGCGGCCTGTGAAATATTTCGCAGGCGTCCCTTCCCCAGTTAAGAACCCGGAACGGATGAACATCGTGATTTACCGTGAGAACACCGAAGATGTGTACATCGGGATTGAATGGAAAGCAGGGACACCTGAGGCGCGGAAACTGCTGGAGTTTCTGAACAATGAAATGCTAAAGGACTCCAAGAAGAGGATCCGGTGGGATTCGGGAGTGGGGATCAAACCGATGTCACCCACAGGGACCAAGCGGCTGGTGCGGCGCGCGATTGAGCACGCGCTGCTGACCAAACGGCGCAGGGTTACGCTGGTGCACAAGGGAAATATTCAGAAATATACGGAAGGAGCCTTCCGCGACTGGGGATACGAGCTGGCGAAAGACGAATTCCGCGCTCAGACGATCACGGAGCGCGAGAGCTGGATGGTAGACAACCTGGACAGAAATCCCCAGCTTACGACTGAGGAGAACGCGGCGATGGTCGAACCGGGATTTGAACAGGCCACCGATGCGTTTCGCGCCGAGGTTTGCGCGGAAGTGAAGCAAGTGCTGGATGCGATTTATGCAACGCACGGCCGCGGGCAGTGGAAACAGAAGTTGATGATCAACGACCGCATTGCCGATTCGGTTTTCCAGCAGGTGCTCACGCGCGCGGATGAATATGAGGTCATGGCCACTCCCAATTTAAATGGGGACTATTTGTCGGATGCCTGCGCGGCACAGGTGGGAGGCCTGGGGATGGCGCCCGGGTCGAACATCGGGGACGGATTCGGATGCTTTGAGGCCACGCACGGAACGGCGCCGAAATATGCGGACAAGGACGTGATCAACCCGGGGTCGGTGATGCTTTCCGGGGCGATGATGTTTGAATTCATTGGTTGGGATGAAGTGGCACGACTGATTGAGAATGGGATTGCGCGGACCATAGCGCAGAAACGCGTGACGTATGATCTCGAGAGGCAGATGACCGGGGCAACGAAGATCAGTACATCGGAGTTTGCCACGGCGATCATCGAGAATATGGTCAGGGCGGCTTCGGCGGATTAGCAATTTTCTCAAAAAAGTCTTGCGTTTGGACCCAAGCAGGCTTCGGGGTCAACGCCCAGATTTAGGCGGGGATAAATTTCGGGGCGGGAGCTCCCGCCCCCTGAAAAGCAGTCGCAAATTGGAATTCAGTATTTTGGTTAACTCATCGTCAACTGTGCAGTGGCCGCGCCACTGCACGCCAAAGAGAGGGGTTGCATGCGCAAGAAAGTGACAGTTGTGGGGGGCGGGTTCGTGGGCGCGACTACGGCCCAGCGAATTTTGGATCACGAGCTCGCGGACGTGGTGCTGTGCGACATCATGGAAGGGATTCCCGTCGGCAAGGGGCTGGACATGCTGGAGTCCACGCCAATTACGCGTTCGGACGCGCGTGCCATCGGAATTTCGACGGCCAATGGTGATTACAAAGAAACGGCCAACAGCGATATCGTGGTGATGACCGCCGGGTTTCCGCGCAAACCGGGTATGAGCCGCGACGATTTGCTGAAGGCAAATTACGATGTGATTAAGGCGGTTGTCGAGCAAGTGGTGAAGTACTCGCCAAACGCGATCTTGATTGTAGTCACCAATCCGCTGGACGCCATGGCGCAGGCGGCGTACAAGCTCAGCGGCTTTTCCAAGAACCGCGTGATTGGAATGGCGGGCGTGCTGGACTCCGCGAGGATGAGCACATTTGTGGCCATGGAGTTGGGCGTCTCGGTGGAAAACGTTCACTCGTTTGTATTGGGCGGGCACGGCGACGACATGGTGCCCCTGGCGCGGTATTCAACGGTAGCGGGGATCCCCCTGCCCGACTTGCTTCCCGCCGACAGGATTGCCGCGATTGTGGACCGCACACGCAAGGGCGGAGCGGAAATTGTGAATTTGTTGAAAACGGGATCGGCGTACTACGCGCCATCGGCGGCGGTGGTAGAAATGGTGGAAGCAATTTTGAAGGATAAGAAAAAGATACTTCCCTGCGCGGCGTACCTGGAAGGCGAATACGGCATCAAGGAATTGTTCGTGGGTGTGCCAGTGAAACTCGGGGCACGAGGCATTGAACAAATCATTGAGATCAAGCTGACCCCCGATGAAAGAACAGCGCTCGATAAGTCGGCGGCGACGGTTCGGGAACTTGTAGGCGTGCTGGGAATTTAAGCGGCGCGCGCCTGCCATTCTTCGCGCAATTATTGGCCCAGGTCGTAGATGGTCAGGCGCGTGTATTTCGCGTGCATGCCCGTTGCATTCAAGTAGAGCCCAACCTCGCCGCGCGGATTCTCATCCAGCGTGCTGGTTCCCAACTGGTGGCCGTTTACGGAGTAGGTGACCGAGGTTCCTCGAATTTCAACGGTAAGCTTGTTCGGTGCATTGAATCCTTTATTCACATATGACTCCGCGGTCCAGGGCTTGATGTCCTTCCATTCGGTGGTGTGATGAGACAAATCGTAGGAGCCGTTAGCGTCCACACCGAAGAGATAGAAGAAATAGTTGGATCCCGAATCGGCTCCTCCGAACGAAAGGCCATAGTCGGAATTTTCCGCGCCCGAAGTAAGAGCGACGGTCAGCTCGATGCTCACGTGGCTGGGAAGCACTCCGATTTTCTTCAGTCGTAGCAGGCAGTAGGAGTTGTCAGCAGTATTCTCCATGACGTAACCACCCGGCACATAGGAGCTGACGCAGGGCTTTCCAATCTCTTGCGTCCAATTCCTTTCTTTCACAAAATCATCATCCCAGAGGAGAGTGCGGCCAGTCGCTGGACTGCCGGTTGTTTGAGCGCCGGGAGCCAAATCGGTGACCAGGATATCGGTAAATACGGCTTCGGAACCGTTGGAATCCACACCCAGGCCCATAGCACCGTGGATCTGGTCCCTGGCAAGAATTGAGCCAACCTCCTTACCGTTGATGAAAAAGCGCGCCCGGGCACCCATGATTTCAACCGCAAGGCGGTTGGTGGCATTCAATCCCTGTTTGATGGACGCGTCGGCGCGCAGGGGAAACGGGTATACACGTTTGCCACTATTGAGGTAAGTCACCGAAAATTTTCCGTCGAAAGTAAGGCTGAAGTGGTAATGCGCCTGCGCATCGCCTGGAAGGAAACCAAAATAGACGCCGAAATTTGTGTCCGCAGTTCCCTTTTGCAGCGAGGCGGTGACTTCAATGCGCGCATGCGGCTCCAAGTCTCCGGGCGGCGAGACCGGAGCGTCGCAGACTCCTTTGTCGGAAATATTTCCAACGACGTACCCCTGTGATTCGTAAGCTAGATGGCAGTAAGTCGTGTCGCTGGTGGGCAACTGTCCGTTGCCTTTAAGGGCGTCGTTGTATAAAACGGAGGAGGATTGAGCGGCTTGCGCGTGGACTCGGAAGGACGCAGCGGACGCAAGAACCGTGACGGCAAAAGCCAGCAGAAAAAGGGTTCGCGACAACCTGAAAGAAGTGGGGGATGGTTGGTTACATCGTCCTCGCTGAGAGAAACAGTTGTTCCGGGGCACCACGCGTCCATCCTCCAGCGGCAGAGTATCGCACAAATGGAGATGAAAAATTAGGGAAGAAACCCACAGGCAATCTCGGCGTGTGCAAACACTCACCAACCTCATAGGGCCGACGTGTTGTCGCACAAATTATTTCCACTGCGGCCAGACCAAACGCGAAAGGGGTTTGAACTATGGCTTTTTGGCCCCTCCCGCCGGAGGCGCGGAGGGAACAAGCGTGGCCGACTTGATTATGCTCAGCTTCGGGAAATTCTTCTCGAGATACGCCCTGCCCTGCGCAGTGGCCTTGCCCTGATCAGGCCCCTTGCCATCTGGCGGCCCATCACCGTAGCCGTTGTAGAGCTTGTCAACCACATCCATCCCCGATGTCACTTCTCCAAATGGCGAGAATCCTTGCGAATCTAGAAAAGAATTATTTCCAAAACTGATGAAGAGCTGCGTCGTCCGTGTATTTGGTCCCGCAGTCGCAAATGTAATCTTGCCGCGCGTGTTGCTCTGGCTTACGCGGTCGTCCTTGATCTCCGCTCGGTCCCATGCTTTGGTGACTTCCGGATAGGCGCTCATTCCGAATTGGGCCATGAATCCCTTAAGAACTCGATAAAACGCGGCGCCATCAAAAAAATGATGTTTCACCAAGTTATAGAAGCGATCGGCGCCCAGCGGCGCCCAGGCACGATGAACCAGAACGACGAAGTCTCCTTCGGTGGTTACAAATTTCACTTCAAAGGTTTCCGGCGCTTTGGCGGTCAGCGTTGCGGGATTCAATAGGGCTTTGTCATAGGAAACCGATGATCCCGCAGCTTTCTGGGCTGGTGCGGTGCCCTGTGCCATAACCACCATCACAACAGCCGCAACTGCCACCCCTGCCAGGATACCCCGAGCAATCGCTTTCATTTCGTCCTCCCCCGAGTCAGCGCGCAATCGGCACTGCAACGGGATTCCGTGGAATGTACTTCGTTTAGATTTCGTCCGTCATTTACCCGCCGCTTGCAACTGGCGGCTAACCCGCTCAACTTCTTCCATCACGCGCAAAGTGTTTTCGCCGAGGATCTTGCGAATGTCCGCCTCGGAATATCCACGGCGCAACATCGCCTCAGTCAGTTTCGGCAACTTGCTGCAATCCTCCATGCCCAGAGGCATCACGGCCCCATCGAAATCGGAGCCCAGGCCAACGTGATCCGCACCGACCAGTTTCACGGCATGATCGATGTGATCCACGATGGCCTGCCAATCTACCTCAGGCAGCTTGCCTTCGGCCATCATCTGGTGCGCAACCTTTTCGCCTTCGCGGATGCTGGCGGCTTCGTTTTCTCCGGCGGCCTTGTCCACCGCGGCGATTCGTGACTTCAATTCCGCGCTCTTATTTGAAGCGTCGCGATAGGCCTGACTCAAGAAACCTACGTGATAGTTAATCTGAATCACCCCACCCTTTGCGGCCAGGGCTTTAATCATGTCGTCGGTCATGTTACGAGGCGCGTCACAGATGGCGCGACAGGAGGAATGCGACGCAATCATGGGTGCTTTGCTGGCCGCCAGCGCGTCATAGAAAGTCTTGTCGGAAACGTGAGAGATGTCCACCATCATACCGAGTCTGTTCATTTCCAGGACGACGTCTTTTCCGAAGGAGGTCAGACCGATGTGCTTTGCGTCATCTCCAGAAGAGCCGGCCCAATCCGTATCCGCTGTGTGCGTGAGAGTCATATAGCGCGCGCCAAGCTTCGCGAACTGGCGGAGGACGCCAAGATCGTCGTTGATCATGTGGCCGCCCTCAACTCCCATAAGCGCGGCGATCTTACCCTGAGCGTGAGCGGCGCGGACTTCCGCGGCGGTGGTGCAGAGCGCCAAATCCTGCGGATGCTTCTGGACTTGGTCACGCACGGTCGAAATCAAATCAAACGCGCGCTTGGTGGCGGCGGGGCCGACAGTATTAACAGGCGCCCAGATGGAAAAGAAAATCGCGTTCAGGCCGCCTTCCTTCATGCGGGCGATATCAATATTGCCTTCGGTGTCGCGATGGCCCAGATCGAAATGCTCGAAAAACATGCGCTGCGGCGTGTCATCATGCGTGTCCAGAACGATGGAATTGAAGTGAATCTTGCGGGCACGGTCGGCGATATCGTCAGCGGACATATTGGAGAGATTCAAGGCGCAGGCCAAAAGAACGCCGCCTGCAAGAATTGTGAACTGTCTGCGCTTCATGATGGATGGGCACACGGTTAGCCGAAGAGCCAACCGGCCAACGACTGGCGTATGGCGTCGCGATTGACCTGAGCGATGGATTCCGTCAAAGGAATGGATTTCGGGCAAGCATGGACACAGTTTTGTGCATTGGCGCAATCCTGGACGCCGCCGGCGCCGCTGATCGCTTCCAAGCGCTCGTGGGAATTCATCGCTCCCGTGGGATGCATGTTGAAAAGGCGTACCTGGCTGATGATGGCCGCGCCGACGAAGTTGCTGTGGGAATTAACCTGAGGACAAACCTCCAGGCATATGCCGCAAGTGATGCACCGGGAAAGCGGGTAGGCTTTCTCCTGCGCTTCGGCAGCCATCTTTGGACCTTCGCCCATATCGTAGGTGCCATCAATGGGGATCCAAGCCTTCACGCGCTTCAAATTATGAAACATGACGTTGCGATCCACGGCCAGATCGCGGATCACGGGGAACTTGGTCATGGGCTCAATTCGGATGGGTTGATCAAAGTGATCGACAAGAGCCGAGCAGGCCATGCGGGCTTTGCCGTTAATTACCATCGCGCAGGAGCCGCAGACTTCTTCTAGGCAATTGGAATCATAGGTGACAGGCGTTGTTTTCTGGCCGTCGCGAGTGATGGGTCGCTCGGCGATATCTCGAAGGCAGATGATGACGTTCATGTGCGGGCGCCAGGTGAGTTCAAACTCTTCCCAGTGCGGGCGGTCGGTTGGCGCCGTCTGGCGCTTCACTTTGACGATTACTTTCTTGTTTTCGGCCATAGCGCCTCGAAAAATTACTTTACCGCGTCGTAACGGCGCGCGCGCGGCGGAATCAGAGAAGTGTCCACGGGCTCATACGTCAATTGAATCTTTCCGTTGATCCATTTGGCTCGGGTGGTTTTCAGCCAAGCGGCATCGTTGCGCTCCGGGAAGTCCGGCTTGTAATGCGCGCCGCGCGACTCATCGCGCGCCAGGGCTCCGAGCGTGATCACGCGCGCCAGGATGAGCATGCCGTGCAGCTCTCGAGCGAAGGAAAGCGTTTGGTTTGACCACTTGGTCCGGTCGGACAAATTCATTTTCTTAAAGCGTTCCTGGAGCTCCTGGATTTTGGCATCGGCGCGCTCAATGCCTGCGTTCTTGCGCGTCACTGTAACGTGCTCGGTCATCCAATCGCCCATTTCTTTCCATATAGTGATGGGATTCTCCTCACCCTGCTGGGAAATGAGTGCCTCATTCATTCCCTGCTGGCGCTTTTGTTCCCGCTCGAATATCGAGGACGGAACGCTCTCGCAACCTTTGTCGAGGCCGCGGCCATATTTCACCGAGGCGGGACCGGCGACCATTCCGCCATAAATGCAGGAGACCAGCGAGTTCGCCCCGAGACGATTGGCACCGTGATACTGATATTCGCATTCACCGGCAGCGTAAATACCTGGGACGTTCGTTGCCTGGGTGTCGTTATCCACCCAGATGCCGCCCATAGTGTAGTGCACACCGGGGAAAACCATCATGGGCTCAACATGTGGATCGACGCCCAAAAACTTTTCGTAAATTTCGAGTATGCCCTCCAACTTGCGGTCCAGGATTTCCCGCGGGATGTGCGAAACATCCAAATAAACAGCTTGATGGCCGCCAACGCCAAGCTTCATCTCGAAAACGACCTTGTGAATGGCGCGGGTCGCAACGTCGCGTGGGACCAGGTTGCCGTATTTCGGATACCACTCCTCAAGAAAATAGAACCGCTCGTTGACTGGAATGGAGTTGGGTGGGCGATTGTCGTTCGGTGTCTTCGACACCCATACGCGGCCACCTTCGCCGCGGGCGGATTCGCTCATAAGACGAAGCTTGTCCTCGCCGGGAATCGCAGTTGGATGAACCTGGATGAACTCGCCGTTGGCGTAATCCACGCCCTGCTGGAAAAGGGCGGACTGCGCCATGCCGGTGCAGACCACGGAATTTGTGGAGCGTCCGAAGATCGCGCCATTGCCTCCGGTGCAGAAAATCGCCGCGTCGCCGGCAAAAGTCTTCACCTCCATGGTCTTCAAATCCATGGCGCAGATGCCGCGGCAGATGCCTGCATCGTCGAGTACTGCGGAAAGAAACGTCCAGCCTTCGTACTTCGTTACTTTTCCTTCAGCCTCAAAGCGGCGCACCTGCTCGTCGAGCGCGTAGAGTAACTGCTGCCCGGTGGTGGCGCCCGCAAATGCGGTGCGATTGAAAAGCGTGCCGCCGAATCTGCGGTAGTCGAGATTGCCTTCCGGCGTACGGTTGAACATGACGCCCATGCGGTCGAGAAGGTCAATGATGCCGGGCGCGGCTTCGCACATGCGCTTGACGGGGGCCTGATTGGCGAGGAAATCGCCGCCGTAAATCGTGTCGTCGAAATGCTGCCAGGTGGAATCCCCCTCACCCTTGGTATTCTTTGCGGCGTTGATGCCACCTTGCGCGCAGACAGAATGGGAGCGTTTGACGGGGACAATGGAGAATAGCTCCACGGGAACGCCCGACTCAGCCACCTTAATGGTGGCCATGAGCCCGGCCAGACCTCCGCCGACGACGATAATCTTAGGTTGCTTCATTTTTGAACTTGGAGATAGTAATCCAAAGGATGCCATCCGAAACGGAAACAAACCACGATGGTAACGCTCATGACCAAAAGGACCAGCGCAACTCCAACGCCGAGGTAACCCGCGGCGCGCTGCGACCTTACTGTGGCCGCCAGTCCCCACTTACAAAGAAAATTCCAGATGCCGACCCCCAAATGGACGGAACAGGCACTCACGCCCAAGAGGAAAAAGCCAAAGAAATACGGATTCTGCATGGATTGATAAACGATGTCGTATGTGGATCTGCCGTGGGTCAGGAAGCGTTCGCTGTAAACGTGCCAGCCGAGGAAGAAAAACGCGATCAGGCCGGTCCAGCGTTGGAGAGTAAACATCCAATTGCCGACCCAGGGATATTGAGAAACGTTAATCTTGCCGCGATTCCAGACATAGAATCCGTAGAAGGCGTGATAAAGAATCGGGAGCCAGATGATGCAAATTTCGAGTGGGAGGCGCCACGGGACTGTCTGCAAGGCGTAGGACGCCTCGTTGTACTTGCCGGAGCTTACCAGCGAATAGCTATTTTCCCAGATGTGGTCGGCCATGTAGGCCCCGACGGGAATCAGTCCAGATAAGGAATGGAGTTTGCGAAGGAGAAAGCTGTGGTCAGTTTGGGCGGGCGAGCCAGCCATGAATTCCCTTAACTCCCCTTGCGCGGTGAAAATTTAGTCCGCTATGTAAAACGCAGGACGCGTTACCCGCATCCTTAGTTCAGGGCGGTTAACACATCATTCAAGAAGTTTCAGTATAGAAATTATGGGAAGTTAATGCAAGGAACGCAAGCAATCCAAATTCACGGGATTCCTGTGAGTCTTTGGATATAATAACTCTGCACGAAATTATTGCCTGCCCCTGGCAATCGCCCTGAGGAGAGGATGAAGGCATCCGCGGTTTCAGAAATCGATTATCTGGTGAATGGCTGGGCGGAGGGGTCGGCGACACTCGACTCAAATGGCCTTTCCATGTTTGCCGAAAAACTCGGCTCTATCTTCAAAGTTAAATCGGACGAGGTTGCCATCCTGGGCCTTGTAAATGGTGGGAAATTTCTGCGTTTTATTGTTCCGGAAATACTTCAGGCCGTGGGAACGATTCCATTGAACAGCAACTCTGCGCTTGCGGCCAGGACGGCCCGCGAGAAGCGCCCCGAAATGCAGAATACCTTTGCGGGATCGCGCCACGCCTCGGTGTTTGAGGGCGTCCCCATGGGACGTGGCGAGGGCGTACTGATCCAGAAAATCATGAGCGTGCCCATCCTTTTTGAGAAGGAAGTTGTGGGAGTGGTGCAAGTTTGCCGCAAGGGGCGCACCCAGTCGCAGGCCGGTGCCGATTTTGAATCGGGAGAACTGCGAACACTGCAAGGCCTGTCGGAGACACTCGCCCGGTTCGTCCTGCTCGCCAACAAGGATTAAATGCCTCCACCGCGATTTTCCCGCGCTCTGCTGTTTTTTGTAATTGTTATATCGGCGGTGGGGAGCAACGCCGGGCGCGCTCAACAATCCCCCGCCCCACATGTACACATTACACTGCTGGGAACCACCGACATCCACGGCAACATCCTGCCCGAGGATTATTACGCCAACCATCCAGCCAATCGCGGCCTTGCAAAGATAGAAACGCTGGTCAGGCAGGTGCGGGCGAGCGAACCCAATGTGCTGCTGCTTGATTCCGGTGACATCATTGAGGGAACACCGCTGGCTTACTATTACGCGCGAAAAGACACTTCGGCGACGAACCCGACGATCGCGGTGATGAATGCGATGGCCTATGACGCGGCGGCCTGTGGTAACCACGAATTCAATTTTGGCGAAGAGGTTTTGTGGAAAGCGAAAGGCGAGGCGCAATTCCCGATTTTGGCTGCCAATATTCGCCAGGAATACAAAACAGGGGGCCAATATTTTCAGCCTTACATCATTAAGAACCTGAACGGTGTGCGCGTGGCCGTCGTTGGATTTGTTACGCCGGGAGTGCCGAGATGGGAGATCCCGGCGCATTACAAGGGATACGAGTTCGAGCAAATTGTAGATTCGGCCAAGAAGGTGATCCCCGAGGTTCGCAAGAAGGCCGATCTCGTAGTGGTGATTGCTCATTCGGGCCTGGGGAATGATCCAAATAGCGGCACACCTGCCGCAGCGGATGATATTTCCGGCGAGAACGCAATTTATGCCCTGGCCGAACAGGTGCCGGGAATTGATGTGATTCTCTTCGGTCATACGCATCGCGAAGCGCCACAGATGGTCGTGAATGGCGTGCTGATGGCTCAGGCGCGGAATTGGGGACAATCGCTGGCGCGCGCGGATGTGGAAATGGAGCGCGCCGCGGATGGCAGCTGGCGCGTGATGGACAAACATTCAGCGGTCCTGCCAGTGACCGGTGAAACCCCTGTCGATCCAGAAATTATGAAGGTTGCAGCCCCCTATGAAGCGGCGACGCAGAAATATCTGGACACAGCGATTGCAAATTCCGCCAGTGCGCTCAGCGGAGACGTTTCGCGTTATCAAGATGATCCTCTGGTGGACTTGATCAATACAGTCCAAATGGAAGCTGGGCATGCGGACGTTTCGCTCGGGACCATGTTTCTGACTTCTCTACGAGTTCCAGCGGGGCCGGTAACCGTCAGGCAAATCGCTGGCATTTATATTTATGAGAACACCCTTTACGTCGTGGAGATGACCGGCGCGCAATTGAAAGATGCGCTGGAACACGCTGCTGCGTTTTTTCCACAATGGCCATTTGATCCCTCGCACCCGCCGAAAATGCCCGGGTATAACGCTGATTCGGCGAAGGGGGTGGGCTACGTCATCGATTTGACTGAGCCCGAAGGCAGCCGCATACGGAATTTGACCTGGCATGGCAAGCCGCTCGACCCTGCTCAGAAGTTGCGAGTGGCATTGAACAATTACCGGTACACCGGCGGCGGCCACTATGACGTTTTCAAGGGGTTGCCCATCATTTACCGATCGCCAGAGGAAGTTCGGGAGCTGATTGTTGAATTTGTGACTCGGACGGGCAAACTGCCTGTCACTTCCGAGGGAAATTGGAAAATACTACCAGCGGAAGCCGCCCAGGCGCTTATTGCCGAGGAGCGGCGGCGAATGACCCAGGGCGCGGGCAGTCCGAGCAGCTTCCGTTAGCCGGGTTCCACTTTTTGCACCGCGAGGTATAAGATTCTGGCGTCTCCAGCCCAAAAAACACTTCAGCGTGTTGTCCGTTGCGAAATCCAGAATCTGGGCGGGCGGAATTCGCATTGACACTACCCCACGTTCTTGTTATTTTCGCGGACGGCTGAAATTTCGCGCGAGCTTGCACCATTCTGAGGCGTCGCAGACCGGCAAGGTAAATGGCTTTCGTCGCAAAGAAAATTTTCCTGACAAAAGGTGTTGGAAAACATCGCGAACGGCTTTCCAGTTTTGAGCTGGCCCTGCGAAACGCGGGAATTGCTGCCTGCAATATCGTGCGGGTGTCGTCTATTTTCCCACCGAATTGCAAATTGATATCGCGCAGCGAAGGGCTGAAGCACATCAAGCCCGGGCAAGTGGCGTTCACGGTGATCAGCGAAAACTCCACGCGCGAGCCACACCGGTTGATCGCCGCGGGAGTGGGGTTGGCGCTTCCGGCGCAGAAATCCATGTACGGATATCTTTCCGAACACCATTCCTTTGGCGAGACCGAAGAAGTTGCAGGAGAATACGCAGAGGAGTTGGCGGCGGAAATGCTGGCGACGACTTTAAATGTGGAGTTCGACGCCGATTTGTCATGGGATGAAAAAAAAGAAGTCTACCGAATTTCCAATAAAATTGTGCGCACGATGAACATCACTCAATCCGCGGTGGGCGATAAGCGCGGTTTGTGGACCACGGTGCTGGCCGCGGCCATCCTTCTGGAGAGCGACTAGTTTTCCCCGCTGTAATTCCGCACGCCCGCCTAATCGTATTTTCAAATATCCCCGCCCGTCGTTGGAATTCCTCGTTTTTTGTTTGCGCCAGGGCGGTAATTGGTAGTACAAACCTATCTGCAGAAGGCCTGCCAAAACAATTTGCTGGAAATTGAGGTGGTGAAATGTTCATCGCGGAAAAATCTTATACTTTTTTTGGTGTGGTCATCTCTCAATCCTTCATCATGTGGGTTTTCATTGGATTGGTCGCGGGATGGCTGGCGGGCAAAATTGGGCGAGGGCGCGGGTTCGGCTGCCTTGTGGATATCATATTAGGAATGGTCGGCGCCGTTCTTGGTGGCTGGATATTTTCTAAACTGGGTATCCAGGGCTCGGGACTTCTTTTCAGTATTGCGGCGGCAACGGTGGGAGCCGTTGTCCTGGTCCTCATCGCGCGTGTATTCAGCGGTGGCAGGCACGAAGACTAATTCCCTAATTCTTTAACTCCTCCACTCAGACCGATCTACGACGCATATTTTTTGCGACTAGTCTTGGATTCGCTGCTCTCCCGTTGCCGTGTGATACGATGTTCACCAGTAAATCTCGGAGAAAACTTTGAGTCACACTTCACTCTGGGCCATCCCCCTGGGCGGGCTGGGCGAATTTGGCATGAACATGCTCGCGCTGCGCTGTGGGGACGAGATTATCGTCATCGACGCGGGAATGATGTTCCCGGAAGCCGAGCTGCTCGGCGTCGACATCGTAATTCCCGATATCGCCTACCTGAAGCAGCACCGCGCGATGGTGAAAGCGATTGTGCTGACGCATGGGCACGAAGACCACATCGGATCGGTGCCGTACATATTGAGGGATTTAAACGTCCCGATTTATGGGACGCGGTTCACGCTGGCGCTGGTGAGCAAGCGGCTGGAGGAGCGCGGGCTACTGGAATCGGCGGTGTTGAAGGAAGTGTCCGCCGGCGCCACCGTTAAGCTGGGGCCGTTCGAGATTGAGTTCATCCACGTTACGCACAGCACGATCGACTGTGTGGCTCTGGCCATTCGCACGCCGGTTGGCGTGGTGATCCACACCGGCGATTACAAAATGGACTCGACTCCCCCGGATCACCAGCCTTTCGATCTGCACGCGTTTGCGCGCTACGGGCAGCAAGGGGTATTGGCACTGTTCAGCGACAGCACCAACGTCGAGCGGCCCGGGTACACACCCTCGGAACGCGCAGTAGCGACACGACTGGAAGAACTGTTCCGGTCGGCCCCGCGAAAGGTGCTGATTTCCTGCTTTGCGTCCTCCATCCACAGAATTCAAATCGTCCTGGATCTTGCCGCAGAGACAGGTCGGAAGGTCGGCTTTGTTGGTCGCAGCATGGTGGATAACGTGGAGATTGCGCACGGATTGGGCCTTCTGCGCATCCCAGACGGGCTGGTGGTGCGGCCGCAGGACCTGAGGTCATTCGATCAGAAGAAGCTGGTGATCCTGATCAGCGGAAGCCAGGCCGAGCCGATGTCGTCAATGTCGCGGATCTCGGTCAACAATCACCGGTTGGTTTCGGTGGATGAGAACGACACCGTGATCCTTTCGGCAAGAATCATTCCTGGGAATGACCGGGCAATTTTCAGAATGTTGGACCACATGTTCCGGCGGCGGGCGCTGGTTTATTACGACAACAGCGCGGGGCTGATTCATGTTTCCGGGCACGCCAGCCAGGAAGAACAGAAGCTGATGCTGCAACTGGTGAAGCCGAAATACTTTATTCCGTTGCACGGAGAGTACAGGCAATTGTTTCGCCACGCGGCACTGGCGCATTCGTTGGGAGTAGTCTCCGAGGAGATCCTCCTCACGGAAGATGGCCAGCCCATCGAATTCACCGCCAACGGGGCCTTCCGCCGCGAGCCTTTACCCGCGGGACGTGTCTGCGTGGATTCGGGATCCCTTGAAGAAATTGAGGAGATTGTGATTCGCGACCGGCGGCACTTGTCCGAAGACGGCGTGGTGGTCCCCATTGTGGCCATCGACAAGCACAACGGCAGGTTGGGGTCTCAGCCGGAGATAGTCACGCGAGGGTTTCTGCCGTCCGATGACGATCAGGGGTTGATTGCCGGCGCGCGCGACATCGTTCTGAAGACCATCCAGAATTCAAATGCCGAGGAAAAATCGGACTGGACGGTGATGAAGGAGAAAATTCGCGTGGATTTGAAGCGATATCTCAATAAGCAAACGTCGAAGCGCCCGCTGATTCTGCCTGTGATTCTGGAAGTTTAGCCAAATCGGCAATCTTCATGAGAAGTTTTAAAGCCGTGAGCACCTCTCTCCGCCCTTTCGCTGACTCCGATTTTGAAAAACTGCATTCGCTAGACCGCGCCTGTTATCGACCAGGAATTGCTTACAGCAAGAGCATGCTGAGGTGGTATCTGAGGTTGCGCGGCGGATTGTGCATTATCGCGGAGGTGGAAGGTCAAATTCAGGGATTCATTCTCGCGGAGACGGAGCCGCCTGAAGGACATATCATCACGCTCGACGTCGCGGAGCCATTTCGACGAACCGGAATAGGGACGGCGCTGACGGAAGCCGCGGAAAAAATGATGGCCGGACGTGGCGTTTCACTGGTAGGTCTCGAAACAGCAACAGACAATGAAGCCGGCGTTGCCTTTTGGAAAATGCGCGGCTATCGTACCGTGGGCGTCATTCCACGCTACTATTTGGACCGCGTGGACGCATGGTTCATGCGCAAAGTGATCGCCGCGACGAAGGAGACCTGACACGGCATGCCGATACTTCACGCGATTATCCTCGCGGTGGTCCAAGGCCTCACCGAATTTCTTCCCATCAGCAGCACGGCGCACCTGGTTCTCCTTTCGTATTTCGCGGGATGGCCGGAGCAAGGATTGGCATTCGATGTAGCGTTGCATGTGGGCACGCTCGGCGCAGTTCTACTCTATTTTATTCGCGACTGGTTTGAGCTTGTGTTGGCAGGCTTTGGAATTCGCCCGTCGCCGGCGATGCGTGATGAAGAGTTCTCCTGGAAGCGAAGATTATTCTGGTTGCTGGTCGTAGGTACGATTCCGGGCGGGATCGCCGGAATTCTGTTTGAAAAGACAGTTGAAAATACTTTGAGCAAGCCCATTCCCATTGCCTGTGCACTGATCCTGGTTGGACTGCTTATGTGGTGGGCGGACCGGGTCACAAATCTGGAAAGAAATGTGAAGCAAACAAACCTGACCGATGCTCTTGTGGTGGGCACCGCGCAGGCGTTTGCGATTTTTCCAGGCGTGTCGCGTTCGGGGAGCACCATTATCGCCGGACTGTGGAGGCGATTCACACGCGAATCTGCGGCGCGTTTCTCTTTCCTTCTATCCACGCCGCTGATCGCCGGAGCGGCGCTCAAAGAAGTGCCCAAGCTAATCCATGAGCGCCACGCAGGCGGGCTGGATCTTCCCATGTCCACATTGCTCATCGGCATCGTTGTTTCAGGTCTGGTGGGCTATGCCGTGATTGCCTTTTTCCTGCGTTACCTACAAACACGCACACTGAAGGTTTTCGTTGTTTACCGAATCGCGCTGGGTATACTTGTCCTGCTATTCGTCTTACTCCATCTGGGCTCCACGCGCTAGCGCCCGCCCGTCCCAGAGGTAGAATAGCAGCCGCTATCCGCCTGCCGAGGAGATGTCTGTGCGCTTATTGACGCCGACGGAAAACCACCGCCTGAATGAATTAGTTGGCTTCCTGGGCCTGACCATGGGCCTGCTGGTGGCGCTTAGCCTACTTTCCTACAATCCACACGATGCTTCCTTGAATGTTGCCGCTCTCGACTCCGGGTCTCATGCTGCCTCGAACTGGATAGGTCCGGTTGGAGCGCACGGCGCGGACTTGCTGTTCCAGGGCTTTGGCTATGCGGCTTTTCTTTTCCCTGCCGGGATTTTTGTGCTGGGGACGCGATGGATCCGCAGCCGGACGGTGGAATCGCCCGTGGCGAAAATGGTCGGTTGGGGGCTGCTGGGACTGGGCCTTCCCGCACTGGTTTCGCTTTGGGGCTTCCCAAACGTTCGCGGGGCGGCGCCTCCGGGTGGATTATTGGGAGACTTGCTGGCGGCGGGGCTGACCGCTGCATTCAATAGCGTTGGCGCCCAGCTGGTGACGGTTGCGGCGCTGCTGGCGGCGCTGTTCCTGACCACAAAGTTTACTTTCCTTGGGGCGGAGAACTGGGCGAAAGGGCCGCTGAGCAAGATCAAGTTCCTAACTCAGGCGAGAGAGCGATGGGCGGAGTGGCGCGAACAGCGCGAGCAGGAGCGGCTGCGCAAGCGCGTCGAAGAGATCAAGATATCCGGACGTCCTGCAGTTGTTTCCCAGGTGCCTGCTTCAAAAAATTTGTTGAATAAAGCTGCTGTGGAGGAAGGAGCAGATGACGCCGCCGACGAGGAGGAAGAAGAAAAACCTTCTCGCCGAGCGCCGGTGATTTTGCGCTTCCGTGGAAAAGATGGCGACCCGGAAGAAGAGGACGAACCCGCGAAGGTGTCATCAAGCTCCAAGGCCGGCCCGAAGATTGCGAGCGGTCCTTCCGCCTTCAAGCTGCCCTCCACTGCACTGCTGCGCGCGGGTGAACGTAGCGAAAAATTGCAAGAGGAAGAGCTGAAATATTGCGCCCGAGCCATTGAAGAAAAATATAGGGAATTCGATGTAGGCGGGCACATTACACAGATCAATCCCGGGCCGGTGGTGACCACCTATGAATTCAAGCCTGAGGCGGGCATCAAATACAGCCGCATCACCGGATTGTCGGATGATTTGTGCCTGGCTCTGCGGGCGGAATCGATTCTGATTGACCGCATCCCGGGGAAGTCCACCGTGGGTGTGGAAGTACCCAACCATCACCGGCAGACGATAGCGCTACGTGATGAAATCGAATCGCCTGAGTTTGTGAATTCGGCTTCCAAGCTGACGCTGGCCATGGGCAAGGACCTGATTGGGCGTCATCGCGTTAGCGACCTGGCGCTCATGCCACACCTGCTGATTGCGGGCGCGACGGGTACCGGCAAGAGCGTCTTCCTCAACGCGCTGATTGTTTCCATGCTCTATAAAGCCACTCCGGACGAATTGAAGCTGGTGATGGTAGACCCCAAGCGCCTTGAGCTCGGCTTGTACGAAGGCATTCCACACTTACTGGCGCCGGTAGTGACCGATCCGAAAGTGGCCTCAAACGTTTTGCGCAATGCCACGCGAGAGATGGAGAAGCGGCTCAAGATGCTGGCTCAGCGCGGCGTCCGAAACATTGACCAATACAATCGCACCTTCAAGCGCAGCGAGTCTCTCTCCCTGTTTGATGACGCGGAAGAGATCGAACATAAACCGCTTCCCTACATCGTGATTGTAATTGACGAGTTGGCCGATTTGATGATGGTGGATACCAGTAACGTGGAAGCCGCCATCACTCGACTGGCCCAGATGGCTCGCGCTGTCGGGATTCACTTGATCTTGGCCACGCAACGGCCCTCCGTGGACGTAATCACGGGTCTAATCAAGGCGAACTTCCCTGCCCGGATATCCTTCCGGGTGGCCAGCAAAGTGGACTCCCGAACCATACTGGATGCCAATGGCTCTGAATCCCTGTTGGGCCGCGGTGACATGCTTTATTTGCCGGCCGGATCCTCGCGCCTGCACCGCATCCACGGGCCGCTGGTTAGCGAGGAAGAGATTACCGCAGTGTGCGAATTCTGGCGGGGCCAGGCCAAGGCGGTTTACAACGAGCAATTGCTGGAGCCGCCCAAGGAAGACGCCTCTACGGAGGAAGAGGGAGAGGGCGGCGAAGATTCGGTCGACGACGAGCTTTACCAGGAAGCGGTGCGAGTCGTTTGCGAAATGGGCCGCGCATCCACCTCCACACTGCAACGGCGGCTCCGAATCGGATACGGGCGCGCGGCGCGGCTGATTGACATCATGGAGAAGGATGGGATTGTGGGGCCGCCGGACGGCACCAAACCGCGCGAATTGCTCAAGAAGAAGGATTGGATGCGGGAGTTCGATGCATCGATGAAATAACCTTTAGCACGGGACGTTCGGGAAAAGTCCAGAGAACGCCAAAGACCGTTAAGTCCACAGGTATTCCTCTGCTTAACCCAATCCAGCCCTCAGGATTTGATGTCGATAGATTCTTTGTATTTCTGTTCATTTCGCTTTGAGAGAGTGTCGGTTTTGAATAGAATATTGGTTTCCCACGGTGCCGGGGTAGCTCACCGGTAGAGCGCGGCCCTGAAAAGGCCGGCGTAGGCAGTTCAACTCTGCCCCCCGGCACCATTTGCGCGTAGGCCCGGTTTTCATGAGATCCCTTGGAAGTGCAGGACGGTTCAGAAGTTCCTCTTGGGCCATGCCCACAAGTGGATTAGTGGCATCAAGCTTGACAAGGGGCAGTCTGCAGTGGGTTTCGTATCTTCTCGATAGAATGTTTATGAGTGCGCCTTCACCCTGCCTGTCTGCGTTCACTATCTGATAGTATCCTTACCCGAAGCCGCAATCGTGCTACCCTGCTTGCAAACGATGAGTTGCTCTTAAGGCGGTTCTCTTCTCATGATCGGCCAAACCGTTTCCCATTACCGGATTCTGGAGAAGCTGGGTGGAGGCGGAATGGGCGTGGTATATAAGGCTGAGGACCTCAGGCTAGGCCGCCACGTGTCTTTGAAGTTTCTCCCGGAAGAGCTGTCTAAGGAGCCCCAGGCCGTTGAGCGCTTTCAGCGGGAAGCGCGCGCCGCTTCTTCGCTGAACCATCCGCACATCTGCACCATTTATGACGTGGACCAGTATGAGGGTCAGCAATTCATCGTCATGGAGTATCTCGAGGGGCAGACCCTGAAGCACTGGATCTCCGGGAAACCCGTCGACCTCGAGCGCGTCCCGGAATACGGTCACCAAATGGCCGACGCGCTCGAAGCAGCCCACTCCAAGGCCATCATTCATCGCGACATCAAGCCGGCAAATATTTTCATCACGGACCGAGGACAGGTGAAACTTCTCGATTTTGGCCTTGCAAAACTTTTGCCCGTGCGCAGGGGCGCTCATGCTGGCGTTCATGGCTCCACAGTCTTCAGTGGCACCACCCAGGACGCCCATCTGACCACCGGCGGCGTGGCGCTTGGCACAGTTGCCTACATGTCTCCTGAACAGGTTCGCGGTGAAGAACTCGACGAGCGTACGGATCTTTTTTCACTGGGGCTGGTCCTGTATGAAATGTCCACTGGTCAGCGAGCCTTCACAGGAAACACCTCAGGCGTGGTTTTTGCTGCGATCCTGAATCACATTCCCTTGCCACCGGCACGTTTGAACCCCGCGATTCCGATCCAGCTCGAACAGATTATCGTCAAAGCATTGGAGAAAGACCGCGATCTCCGCTACAGGACCGCCTCGGACATGGCGGCGGATCTGCAGCGGTTGAAGCGCGACACAGATTCAGCTCGGGCGATGCCCTATTCATCGACTCAGGTCTCCCGTCAGAAGCTGCGACGGAATTGGCCTCATTTTGCCTGGGGAGGTTTTCTAGCCGTTTTGTTGTTCTTGTTTGCACTGAATGTGGGTGGTTTGCGCGATCGCGTCTTTGGCGGAGGAAGCCAGGCTCGGATCGATTCGATCGCCGTATTGCCTTTTGCCAATGTGGGCAATGACCCGAAAACGGAATATCTGAGCGATGGAATTACGGAAAGCTTGATTGACAGTCTCTCGCAGCTTCCCAACCTCGCAGTAATGTCGCGCGACACTGTCTTCCGCTACAAGGGCCAGCCGGCAGACCCTCAAAAGTTAAGCCACGACCTGGGTGTGCGCGCCATCCTCACCGGCAGACTTATCCAAACCGGTGATGACCTGCTGATCAGCGTCAACCTCGAGGATGTGCAAAACAGGCACCAAATCTGGGGTGCCCAATACAACCGCAAGCTTTCTAACTTGGTTTCCGTGCAGGAGGAAATCGCCGCGGAAATCTATGGGAGGTTGCGTCCCCGGCTCGCAGGGGAAGAGAAGAAAGCCCTTGCGAAGCGGCCCACGGAGAATGTGGAAGCCTATCAGCTTTATTTGCAAGGTCTCTTCTACTGGAACAGGTGGACGGGACCGGATTTCACCAAGGCTGTAGACTTTTTCACGCAGGCGGTCCAGAAGGATCCGCATTATGCCTTAGCCTACGCCGGCATTGCCGACTCCTACAGCTTGCTGGGAGATTCGGGATATCTTCCGCCTTCGGAGGCCTGGCCGAAAGCTAAGGCTGCCGCAATCCAGGCGTTGGAAATTGACGACTCCCTCGCGGAGGCGCATACCTCATTGGGTTTAGTAAAGGAGCATTTCGAATGGGACTGGGCAGGCGCGGAGAAAGAATTCAAGCAAGCGCTGGAGCTCAACCCGAATTCGGCCACTGCGCATCACTGGTATGGAGACTACTTGGCGAATATGGGCAGGTTAGACGAGGGGCTGCGCGAGACGAAGAGGGCCCAGGAATTGGATCCGCTTTCTCTAATCATTAACACAAGCTTAGGATGGCAATACTACGTCGCGCGTCAGAACGATCAAGCCGTCGATCAACTGAAAAAAGTTCTCGATATCGACCAGAAGTTTGCGCCCGCACGGCGAATGCTCGAGGAAGTTTACGCCAGGATGGGCAAGCAGAAAGAAGCTGTAGCCGAAAGAGAAAAAATCATGTCCCTCTCAGGAGGCCCGGAGCTGGCCGCCTCCATCGAGGAAGATTTCTTGAAGTCTGGATACAAAGGAGTGTTGCAAAGCTGGCTGGATGGTCTGACCGAAATTTCCAAGCACAGTTACGTCTCTTCCTACAATATCGCCGAGGCTTATATGCGCATGGACGAAAAGGAAAAGGCTTTCGAATGGCTGCAGAAAGCGTATGAGGAACACGACAGCGGGCTGGTGTCGGTTGCTGTTGAGCCAATGTTCGAAGGCGTGCGATCCGACGGCAGATTCCAGGACATGCTGAGGCGCATGAGACTCTCGAACTAGACAGTTGATCTTGCGGCAGCAAGAGTATGCCGGGTCGCCTTGGTGGTGAATCCGTAGTTTGTCTAACGCAAAGGATATCCGGGTTCCCCCGGTAGGTGTCCATCCACGCGCAATACTTTCAAACCGGGTCTCACATTCCGGGCATCAATGAAAGCGATGGCGCCCGGCAACGCGGAAACGAGTTCGTATTGCATATCATTTGAGTAAACGATCTTCGGCGGCGACGCCGCCTCCGCGCGGAAAATCTTGGCAACCCAGTATTGTTTGAATTGCGCTTCGCTCATTTGATAGATCACCTTCAAGACTACATCGCGCTCCCTGGCAACCGGAGCGCGGATCATCAATACCACCGGGAGTTTTGAATTCCAGTATTGCCTCTCACCGAGGAAAACCTTGCGGACTTCCGACAGGCTGAGATCGGTGACCGGTGTGTCGGGGTGAACCACAACTGCAATATCAGCCCCGCGCGATGTCTGGGCAGCGGAAGGCGATTGGAGAACCATGACCAGGCTGGCCAGCAGGCAGAAAGTCGTTAGCACGCGTTTGTAATTTAAGTTCATCGGTTCGCTCAGAAAGTGAAGGCGGTTTGGAAAAACAAGCCATTCACTCGAGGATCTGTCTCCAGACGCCTCGTATTCCGATACTCCATCTTGAAAGCAGCATAGTTCGTGATGTCATACCTCAAGCCAAGGGTCGAACCCGACAGGTCCAGATTGGTGAAGACTTGTTCGCTCAGCGGAGTGTGTATGTACTCGTAGCGGTAATACGGCTTGAGCGATTTTCCTAACCAGGGGAGCCGGTAGCCGACCTGAACGTAGAATGCCTGGCTATTGGTGACCGCGTTCGTAAGAATACTTTGATGGTTCACATTGAAGAATTCCGCCAGGAATTCCGGGCTTTCCTTGGTCCAGACCAAGTGGGCGGATGTGATCCACTCGCGGTAATTCAGGCCGTTTGCCGCTTTGACCTTGTCGCGGTATACCGATGCGCCCAACTGCAATCCGTAAAGTTTGGCGGGGCGCGAATAGAGGTTGGCAACCCACGCGCGATTGTCGTTGTTGTCGCCGGCGTCGCCAGGTCGGCTGATGATGTCTCCACGGCCGTTGCCCACGCCGAAGTTGTAGCTCAGCCCCGCGCCACCGGAGGGGATGTTGCCTTCCGCAAGGAACCCCACGAAGTGCACGGGGATAAAGGTTCCACCAAATTTCTCCAATTCCGGGCGGATGATGGTGGTCTGCAACCAGGCACCGTGATGGAATGCGGTGTTCCAGTAGCCGAGGGGTGTGTGATAACGGCCAAATGAAATCTTGAAATAATCATTGAAATCGTAGCGAATGATGGAACGCTCCACTTCAACGGTGTAGCCGGTGGGTTGGGCATTGAACGTAATTTCACCGAAGTAAGCGACTTTTCGAGAGAGCGCCGAGGCAAGGTGCAGGTCAAGTTGGCCAAGGTTGAAGCCGCTATTCGTTCCCTTCTGATCCGTTGCGGAAAAATCCACGTCTCCAAATCCCCGTATTTGGAGGGAGGGATAGTGCGTCTCCAGTTGTTGGACTGTCCCATGCTCGTCGCGGCCTTCCTGTTGACGCCCCGCCACTGGCGCGGGAGGCTGAACCGCTTCAGATGCTTCTGTGCCGGCGGGGAGGAGAGTTTCGCCACCGCCAGCGTCATCGTGGCGGCAGCGGGCTGCCTGGCCTCAAGGTCAGAGACTCTCTTCTCCAGCTGCTGGATGCGCTCCACCAGAATCCTTATCTGCTCTGTTTGATCGGGCGCTGGCGGACTTTGACCCCACGCCGAACTCGCAGCTAGAAATATAACCACAATTGGGAGAGACAGTCGTCGGTACATTAGTTTCCTCCTACGGGCTGGAATCGGTCGGTGAAACCGGATTCGCGAACCATGTTCCCAAAACTTGAAAATGGATCCAGCCAACCTGCGCCCGCAAGCACAAAGATTTTTGCCGAAGGGACCCCAGGACAATGAATTCACAGGATAGTGGGCCGTATTCTATGCTCGGCGGCCACGATGTCAAACATACTTTTGTGACGCTGGCCCTGTGTGATTTCTGCGGAGGGGATAATCAGAAATTTCCGACTTCGACTTTATTTTCGCGGAAAACGATTTGCTTACCGCTCTATCGCGTCTATTCCAGAACAACCCGGCCAATCTAGAGTAGCAATACTCCTCAATTTGCCCGTCGCCATGCTTTCGCCCATGGGTTGGCTCTGAGTGCAGCCCTCTACTTTTCTCGTGACTGCTTAGGCGTTCCTTCCAGCCAAGCACTTAACGAGATGCTAAGCGGCACCCCACGCGCCGTAGAATTCGGGCCCCCGGCGCGATTCGCGCGTAAGCCCATATCTCCAAAGAATTCGACGCTTCCCTATGCCACATGTCTTCCATCAAATGAAGCGAGCGAAATCTTGCCAATTTGTTGCGCAAGAAGTGCCCTGGCACCTTTAACGTTCTTAGGTTTCGCCAAGGCACTTCGAAGGTCGGTGACCCGCGCCATAGCGAAGGTTCGCAATTCATCCTGAATTGAGGATCAACCCACCACACCACCTAGATTCAAGGCTAGTTAATCACGGCGTTATTTCTGAGCGGCGTCCAGCAACTCCCTTACTTTTCGGCCCAATGCCTTGGGGCTGAATGGTTTTTGAAGAATTGCCGACATGGCTGTGGCGCCGATTTGCACCGAATCGACATTCTCGGAATAACCCGAAGTCAAGATCACAGGCAATTGAGGACTTACTTTCCGAATCGCGTCGTAAACCTCTGGTCCAGATGCTCTGGGCATCACCATATCGAGCAAAACCAGGGAGATAGAATTGGAATGCAGGTTAAACTCTGAAATTGCTTCCGCACCATCCTTCGCAATGATCAATTTGTAGCCTAGCGAACGGAGGACATCTTCAACCACCTCGCGGACGCCTTCATTGTCCTCAGCAACGAGGATTGTTTCCGTCCCGCGACGGGCCGCGGAATTGTCCGGCAATTGACGCGGCTCGGCGGGCGCTTCAGAGGCAGGCAAATAAACATGAAAAACTGTACCCCTGCCGGGCTCGCTGAAAGTTTCAATCGCACCCAGGTGCTGCTTCACAATGGCAAAGGTTGTGGCCAGACCAAGACCTGTCCCCTTGCCAACCTCTTTTGTGGTGTAAAAGGGCTCAAAAATATGCTTCAACGTTTCGGAATCCATCCCTGTACCGGTATCCGAAATCGAGAGTCGAACGTGCTTTCCCGGATTGAGGTATTCATGTTGCCTGCAATATTCTTCGTCAAATGTTAATCGAGATGTTTCGATCAACAGCCTGCCCCCCAGGTGCATTGCATCGCGGGCATTCAAACAAAGGTTCATGATGACCTGCTCGATCTGAGCCGGATCCACTCGGACAACGAGCGGTTCATTCGAGAGTGCCATTTTGATCTCAATGTTTTCGCCAATTACTCTTCGCAGCATGCCCGCGGTTTCGCCGAGGACTTGATTTAAGTCAATGTTCCTGGGTTCAAGGACTTGACGCCGGGCATAAGCAAGGAGTTGCCGTGTGAGACCGGCGGCGCGCAATGCCTGGAAATATATGCTTTGGAAAAGGGCTGCGGGACGGGTTTGTGAGGATGATTCCTCCATCCCAAGCTCTGCCCATCCCTGAATAGCTCCAAGGACATTGTTAAAATCATGCGCGATTCCGCCGGCGAGTTTGCCAATCACTTCAAATTTTTCGAGGTGGCGCAATTGCAATTCAGTCCGTTTGTGCTCCCGCCTAAGCTCGGCTTCCTGAATTTCTCTTCGAATCGCGGGCGCAAGACGCTTCAATTTGCCCTTCATAACATAGTCATGGGCGCCGTTCCGCATAGCTTCCACGGCGATTTCCTCGCCGATGGTGCCGGAGACGAAGATGAAAGGAATATCCAAATTCAGGTCCTGGACAATTTTGAGAGCGGCGGTACCACTGAAGCCGGGCATGGAATAATCGGAAATCACGATGTCCCAGGATTCCACGATCAATAATTCTTTGAGGTTGGCAGCGGTTTCCACGCGTTTGTGGGAGACAGAGAAGCCGTCGCTTTGCAGTTCGCGCACCAGCAAGGCGCAATCGGCTTCCGAATCCTCAACCATAAGAGCCCGGAGTGGTGTGGCCATATAAATTCACCTGGTGACGGGGGGCCGCTCATTGAGGAGCAGCCAAAAAAGGCCTAACTGCTTGACGGCTTCCGTGAATTGGACGAAATCAACAGGTTTTCGCACATAGCTATTTGCGCCAAGGGAGTAGCCCTTGAGCTTGTCCTGTTCCTCATTCGACGAAGTTAAAATGACGACGGGGAGAAGTTTTGTACGCGTATCGGCTCGGAGCCTGCGGAGCACTTCCAGACCATCCACCTTCGGCAGCTTAAGGTCCAGCAACACGACCTGGGGTAGCGCGGTGGAGTCGCGACCGGCATACCTACCAGTTGCGAAGAGGTAATCCAGAGCCTCCGCCCCGTCCCGCGCGACAATAACCGCGTTTTTTATGCGGTTCTGTTCCAACGCGCGAATGGTGAGATCCTCATCATCGGGATTATCTTCGACGAGAAGGATGCTATTCTCGGCCATGCCTGTTCTCCCTGAACTCGCTAGCCCTGCAAAGTGAAATAAAAAGTTGCGCCGTGATCCAATTCGCTCTTAGCCCAAATCTCGCCGCCATGACGGTGAATAATGCGTTGAACAGTGGCCAGCCCCACCCCCGTGCCCGGGAATTCCGAAGCGGTATGGAGGCGCTGGAATGCGCCGAAAAGCCTGTCTGCGTAGGCCGGGTCAAAACCGGCACCGTTGTCCGCAACGTAAAACTCTGATTTGCCATTGGAGTTGTTTAGCCCAATTTCAATTCGAGCGTGAGGTTGTTTCGATGTGAACTTCCAGGAATTTGAGATCAAATTCTGCAAGGCGACCTGGATTAAGTGGGGATCGGCCTGGGCCTGAAGGTCCTGCGCAATCACGAAATCGGCCCTCCTACCTGGATCAGCTGCGCGAAGGTCACGCGCGATGGCATGCGCCAGTTGGCTGATATTCACGGGTTCGGCCCGCAACTCAGTCCGCGTAATCCTGGAAAGATTTAGCAAATCGTCAATCAGCGTGCCCATTCGCACTGTTGCGGCGCGGACGCGTTGAAGGTGTTCCTTTCCACGATCACTGAGTTGATCTTCACAATCCTGTAGCACCGCCTGGCTGAATCCGTCAATGGCACGCAACGGGGCGCGAAGATCGTGCGAAACGGAGTAACAGAAGGCCTCCAGCTCCTTGTTGGAGGTTTCAAGTTGCGCGCTCCGCACGCGCATCTCCTCGTCCGACCGTTTTGGCACCGTCATATCGCGAGTTACTTTTCCGAAACCCTGAAGTTCTCCGCTCTCGTCGCGCAGGGCCGTGAGGGAAACATTAGCCCAGAAGCAGGAACCATTCTTGCGAACGCGCCACCCCTCGTCTTCGTAGCGCCCTTGCTCCGTTGCAATTCTGAGCGCGCTGGCGGGCTTGCCTTTTACAATATCTTCCTGAGTGTAGAACGTGGAAAAGTGATGGCCGATGATCTCTTCAGCACGATATCCCTTTATACGTTCGGCGCCGATATTCCAACTGACCACGTCCCCGGACTTATCCAGGATGAGAATCGCGTAGTCGCGAACGTTGGAGACGAACAGGCGGAACGGCTCTTCGTTGTGTTTTCGTACCAACATGAGCGCTTGTTCGAGTTCTTCGGTTCGCTCCGCAATTCGCAGTTCAAGTTGCGAGTTCGATTGTTCGAGCTGCCCTTCCACATTGGCGCGGATGGAGTTCTCGCGCAAAAAGAGCGTGCAAATTGAAATCAGCAGAACTATGGCAATAATGCCTCCGCCCACTTGGAGCCGGCGCGCTCGGGTCGCCGCAGTCGCAGCTTCCGCGGAACGGGTTCCAAGAAGCTGGTTCTCCTCGGAAATCATGTCGGCGAGCGCTTTCGCCAGAGGTGGAGAGATTTTTCGCGCCTTTTCGGACACAGGCTTCATGGCGTCCGGGCCTGTCTTGCCGTCGCGCCTCAATTGAATGATTTCGGCCAGGATGGCCAAGCCCTGGTCAGCAAGCGGAATCAATACATCGAGGTTGTGTACTTGCGTGGGATTGTCGGATATCAATGGCCGCATTTGAGCCAGCGCCTTGTCGGCCTCAGCTCTGGCCGCTCCGAATACTTTCACCTGCTGGTCCGAGCCGCTGGTGTAAAAGTCCACGGCGGCGACCTGACCGTTTTTCACAGCGGTACTAAACTTATCGAGAGTCCCCAGAACTTCCCGCGTGTGAACGACAAGGTTGTTCCAACGCACAAACGAGGAATTGGTGCGATACACCATGATGAATATGATCCCGAGCAATACAGTGGCAAGAAGAAACCCTGTCGCGATCATCCGTTGCTGGAAGGACTTTGGCGGTCTCCAACCCGCCAGAGTTCCACGGGGCGAGTCATTCGATTTCATCGCAGCTTGCTGCTGTGGCTCGCCGGGCACCATGAAAACCTCCTGGACCGATGCCATGCCGATAGCTCAATTTCGAGAACTCACGGAGGGGGCTGAAGATTCTCGAGGTCGTGTTCCACGATCCATAACCAATGGCGCATCGGCGATTGGAAGATGGCAAGGACTATTGTGGCACCTCGAACAGAACTTCTGCATAGGGAATAGCTGTATCGCTTCCAAAATGGCAATATGGGTCCATGGAAGCCCCTCCATTGGTGTGTGACGTTGCGCGCCGTGTTGAAAATCGGCCGGAGTGGTCCGCGGCTTTGCTCACATCCTTCTTGCCTTAGCGCCTAGGATTCGAATTTAAGCGCTCGAAGACCCTCTTGGCGGTCAGCGCAAATTTTGTGAGATAAATCACAACCCAAATCCCGTCTTAATGTAGTATTTTAGTTGCTGGGGGGAGCGCGTAGGAATATGGCCTTCGTGCTCTTCCATGCAAAAATGGGACTAGAGGGCAATCGTAAATAGAATTCATTCTGTACCGGTATGAGGGGTTTGATGAACAAGCGGCTACTGATTATTCAGCCTTCGCACTATGTCTCCAAGACCAACCGGACTTTGCTGAAATCCCGGAAGAGGCCCCTCGTCCCGTTGAATCTCCCGTATCTGGCGGCGATGACTCCTGAAGGTTGGGACATTACGCTGGTCAATGAGTATCTGGAAGACATCAATTTTCACAGCAATCCAAAACCGGATGTGGTGGCAATCACAACTTGGACGCTTCATTCTGTTCGCGCTTACGATATTTCCGCACAATTCCGCGAGCAAGGCATCCCCGTCCTCATGGGCGGCCCACACGTCTGGTTTCATCCCGACGAAGCTTCGCAGCATTGTGATGCCGCTGGAATCGGCGAAGGCGAACCCATCTGGGCAAAGATGCTGGAAGATGCGGTAAACGGCCGGCTCCAAAAGATTTACCAGGCGCCGCAGATGCCCAGTATTGCGGGGTTGCCTCTGCCGCGCTGGGACAAGCTCGACCTCTCCAAATACGGGCCGTTCAAAACTTTCTCGTTGATGTCGTCCCGCGGATGCCCCATGCAGTGTGAATTCTGCTCCGAGAGACTTTACTTGGGCGGCGGATATCGCGTGCGTCCCACCGAAGATGTAATCGAGGACATAAAGCACACCGGCTCCAAGTATATCTTCTTCGGCGACAGCGACTTTGGCGGCAAGCGCGCCCACACGATGGAATTGATGGAAGCCATGATTCCGTTGAAGGTGCGATGGTCGGCGCTATGGACATCCAATTTGTGCAACGACGCGGAATTCATGGATATTGCCAAGCGCAGCGGCTTGCTTCACGTGAATATGGGCATCGAGAGCATCAACCCCGAGACCCTGAAGTCCATGAACAAGAAGTTCAACAAGGTGAGCCGGTACAGCGAGCTCTTGGGTAACCTGCGCAAGGATGGGATCAGCTACTCACTGAATTTCATTTTTGGATGGGACACGGAAACACCCGAGGTGTTCCGCTCAACCCTCGATTTTCTGCACGAAGAAAAAGTGCCAGTCGCTTACTTCAACATCCTCACACCGGAAAAAGGAACCATGTTTTACGAGAGGATGAAGACAGAAGACCGCATCCTGAGGACCGACGAGATTGGGCGCTGGCCCGGGCACATTTGCCATATCAAGCCCAAATATTGCACGGCGGAAGAAATCGTCAGCAACGTGCAGGGGATGTACCGCGAATTCTACAGCTGGAAGTCCATGATTAAGCGGTTGCCCTTTCCGGTGACGCAAGCAAACATCGCCTCGTGGGTCGTAAATCTTTCCCAGCGAAAGATGGCCAAGCTCTGCAACGCCGAAAACGACAACTTTGATTCCTTCTAACAAATATCACCCCTCCCGAAATTAATCTGGGTGGATACTTTCATTCACGATCTTGATCGAATCGCTCTTGCCGGCGGTCGGCTTGCGAAGTAGTTGCAGGAGCGCCGATGCCGCGTGACTGAGCTTGTCGCGGCGGCGATAAACCAGGTAAAGCCTACGGGGAATGTTGAGTTGCTTGATGCGCAGGGCGGCCAATAGCCCCAGGCTCACTTCGTGTCTTACACACATTTCCGGGACGATCGCCACTCCCAGTCCCATTTCCACAAAACGCTTGATGCTTTCAATGGTCGGTAGCTCCACTTCCCGGTTGAGCGGCACGCGATGCTTTTCGAACAATTGGATGACCTTCCAGCGGTGCTGGGAGTCCACGATGTGCGCTATGAAGACTTCCTTTCCGAGGTCGCCAATGTCCACGACTTTGCAACCCGCGAGCCTGTGCTTTGGATTGACCACCAGAGTCAACTTATCGCGGAAAAAACCGGTGGCCATCAGCTTGGCCTCTTCGGGGACGTAGGAAATGACTCCCAGATCCAGCTTGTAATTCAGAATGGCCGCGGGAATTTCGTGCGAAGAGGTTCGTACCACGGAAATCCTGATGTCCGGATGGGCGCGGCGGTAACGGGCAAAGACTGGCAGGAGCGCGTGGATGGAGCTTTCATTTACGCCCAGAGAGAGCTTGCCGCAGGTCAATCCGCGCAGATCTTCCAGGCCGTGGCGCGCCTGCTCCTTTAAGTTCAGAATGCGGTCGGCGTATTCGAGAAGCAAATCTCCCGCGTCCGTCAACCGGCCGGCTCGGGAGCCACGGACGAATAGAGGCTCGCCCACCCATTCTTCCAATTTGCGGACCGACATGCTAACTGCCGGCTGAGTGCGAAATAAACGCTCTGCGGCGCGCGAAAAGCTCTTCTCCCGGGCAACGGTCTGAAATACCTGAAGCTCGTTCAAATCCACAGCAATTCCCCCCTTCATTGGAGTATAAGTGATTCTTATTCTACACGTAAGTATTATAAATTGGACACCAATCCTCGCTGCGGGCTTAAATGCCTGCGGGGGATTCCGTGGACAAAGTGCACATTTTTGATACGACGCTCCGCGACGGGGAGCAATCGCCCGGTTTTTCCATGAATGTCGTTGAAAAAGTGCGAATGGCCAGGCAGTTGGAACATCTGGGAGTCGATATTATCGAAGGTGGCTTCCCTATCGCCTCGCCCGGAGATATGGAGGGCGTCCGCACGGTCGCTCGCCAGGTTCGAGGCTGCCGCGTGGCCGGATTGGCGCGCGCCTGCCAAAAGGACGTGGATGCGGCGTTGACAGCGCTGGCCCCTGCGGCGCACCCCAGGCTTCACATATTCTTGGCAACTTCGGATTTGCACCTGCGGTACAAGTTGCGCATCTCGCGTCAGGATGCTTTGGACGTGATTGCGGCGATGGTGCGCTACGGGCGTGACCGCTGTGAAGAAGTGGAGTTTTCCGCCGAAGATGCCAGCCGCAGCGATATCGAATTCCTTTGTCGGGCTTCTAAAATTGCTGTCGATGCTGGAGCCACTATCTTGAATCTGCCCGATACGGTGGGATACGCCATCCCTTCGGAGTACGCAGCAATGTTTGCCGCTGTGCGCGAATATCTGGGCGACAGGCCCGGAATCACCTTCAGCGCTCATTGCCACAACGACCTGGGGCTTGCCGTGGCGAACTCGCTTGCCGCAGTGGCCGCAGGCGCACGGCAGGTGGAGTGCACAATTAATGGAATCGGGGAACGCGCGGGCAACGCTTCGCTGGAGGAAATCGCGGTTGCCATTGCGGTTCGTCAAATGCACTTCGGTCTGACCACCGGCGTGAACCTTTCCGAGATTTATCCGACCAGCCAGCTTCTGGCGCAGATTACCGGGATTGGTGTTGCGCCGAACAAGGCCGTGGTGGGCGCGAATGCGTTTGCCCACGAGGCCGGGATTCACCAGGATGGGATCATCAAGAACCCGCTGACGTATGAAATTATTCCGCCCGAGGCCGTGGGCGTCCCGCAGCGGAAACTTGTCCTGGGAAAACATTCGGGACGAAACGCCGTGCGCGCCAGGCTTGTGGAACTGAAATACCGCTTCACCGAAGCGGAGCTGGAGGAGTGCTACCGGCGCGTAACGCAGATGGCCGATCAGAACAAACTTATTACCGACCGCGATTTGCTGGCCTGCCTTCGGCATGCCAAGCAGCAATCCGAAGTGGCAGTTGGCGCGAGGGCAGGAGAAACCGCTGCTGCCTCGTGAAAAGACGAATCCCGATTCACATAGAATAAGCAGTTGAGGAGATTTGAGGGACATGGCTGTGCAACCAAATGGAAATGGGAAAACAAAGGATTCAGTGAAAACAATTGTCGTCCTGCCGGGAGATGGGATCGGGCCAGAGGTCACTTCTGCCGCCGTGACTGTGCTCAAGGATTGCTCCGCGGAATCAGGCCGGCATTTTGAATTCCTGGAAATGCCGTTTGGCGGTACCGCCATCGACCGATGCGGCGCTCCACTGCCCGCGGAAACGCTTATTGCCTGCAGGGCTGCGGATGCTGTCTTGCTGGGAGCGGTAGGCGGGCCGAAGTGGGATGGACTGCCTTTGGATCGAAGACCGGAGAGCGGGTTGCTCGGATTGCGTCGGGAGTTGGGCCTGTTCGTAAATCTGCGGCCCATCCGGGTGCGGCCTGCGCTGCTGGGTGTGTCCGCGTTGCGCCCCGAGCTGGCGCGCAGCGTGGACATGGAAATTGTGCGCGAATTGGCGGGCGG
>Ga0209167_10000195_pt1 | contig 57464 bp, 51 predicted proteins | sample Coa_R1_9_FD_187154 | JGI IMG/M metagenome (GOLD analysis project Ga0209167, IMG submission 187154) | Surface soil microbial communities from Centralia Pennsylvania, which are recovering from an underground coalmine fire - Coalmine... | ecosystem: Environmental > Terrestrial > Soil >...
GATTTTGATGGTGCTCTTGATTTCCAGCATCGCCTTCGGCCAGCTCACCGCGAAGGATCCTGGAGTTCGCGGAGGAGACCCCGGTGTGGGAGGACCTCGCCCGGGTTTGGTCAGCAACTATCCGCAGCTTTTCGCTGCAGCCTTGCTCCGATTTCAGGAAGTGGATTGTGTCTCTGGAAAACTGACCGGCTGCGACGGTCAGGGACTTGGCCCCAGATACAACGGGGACGGCTGCGCGGGATGTCACATTCAGCCCACGATAGGTGGGACCAGCCCGGCGACGAACAATCCGCAGATCGGGTTCGCTACCGTCTTTGGCGCACAAAACGTGGTGCCCTCCTTCATACAATCCGATGGACCAATCCGTGAAGCGCGATTTATCAGGAATCCCGATGGATCGCCTGATGGAGGTGTCCACGACCTGTTCACCATCACCAAGATGCAAGATGCAGCGGGCTGTAATATTTCGCAGCCCAGTTTTGAGCAAGCATTGGATCAGCACAATGTGATCTTCCGCATTCCAACTCCGGTTTTCGGGCTCGGAATGGTTGAAGAAATCACCGATTCAAACTTGTTGGCCAATGCGGCGGCGAATCAACTTGAGAAGAACATTCTAGGCATTAAGGGACATCCGAACCGAAGCGGCAACGACGGCTCGATTACCCGGTTTGGCTGGAAGGCGCAAAACAAGTCCGGGCTGATTTTCGCGGGAGAGGCCTACAACGTCGAAATGGGAGTGACCAACGAGCTGTTTCCCAATGAACGCGAGGACAGCCAGGGTTGCCTCCTGAATCAGTTGCCGGAGGACTCGGAGAACTTCACAACCAGCGGCCCTTCACCGACTTCGGACCTGTCCTCTGACATATCAAACTTCGCGATGTTCATGCGACTTTCGGCGCCACCGACTCCAGCCACGCCCACCCCGTCGAGCCAGCGGGGAGCGGCTGTGTTCAGCGCCCTCGGGTGCGCCTTGTGCCATTCGCCGTCCATAAGCACAGGCAGCATGTCGTTGACGACCGGTCAGACGAATGTGCAGGTCAACGCCTTCTCGGATTTCATGGTGCATCACATGGGAGCTGGGTTGGCAGATGGGGTTACGCAAGGGTCGGCTGGGCCGGACGAGTTTCGCACCGCTCCGCTGTGGGGATTGGGCCAGAGAGTTTTCTTCCTACATGACGGGCGGACCAGCGACCTATTGGAAGCAATTCGGGCGCATCGCAGCGCCGGTTCCGAGGCCAACGCTGTGATTACTCGTTTTCACGGATTGACGGAAACACAGAAGCAGGATCTGTTTAATTTCCTGCGCTCACTTTAGGAGAGGCCCGCCCGGGAGAACCTCCTGGTCCGGCGGGGAGACTGATTAAAGGTTCTCTCCTAGGGGAGGGCTTGCTTGGCACATTTCCCATGATCCCCGCTCTCCTTATTCTTTCAAACAGAGCTTGTACTGACACAAGAAGTTAGCCAGTCCAGCTCATAGGTAGCGGCTTCTCAAGGTTCCTGATTATGTAAATGCCGGGAGTTGTTCTCAGATTTACTTGGGCACACTGAGCTCAGTTTGCAGCCTACAGGTCGCCAGTGCTGTTGGCCTGTAACCGCGCGTTGATTACCGCGGTATGCCCTCCCGACCACAGCCTGTAACTTGGGGGAAATGCGGCTGAGCCAGAATTACTCGGAGGGCTCTTTCTTGAGGCGAGAGATTGAACGCTGGAGATTTGCTGGCCCATCTTCCTTGGTCGATTTGAGGCCCGTGCAAATGTGCAAATCATTGATTCCAATGGGATTAGGCTAGTTCGTTTTGCAAAATTACGATTTCCCAAACCTACACTGCAAGTCCGATTGCGTATAGGCGCAATTCTCTGGCAGCGCTTGATGTACCTCATATGCCCAGTAATTGGGCGGCGCGACGCTGCCGCCTAACGGGACGAGGTAACGGTAGGGCAGTTAGCGAGCAGATGGGCCTGTCCGCCGCTTTATCTTCTTCGAATGACGTTCACCATGTTCACGACGTTCACTCTTCAGTTTCTCAACGCCGGTGTTGTTCTGGATTGGGTCTCGCTTGGCAACGCTGCTCGAAGATGCCTCGCTCGGTTTGTTGCAGATGTTGCAGCTCAGGATCGGCTCCATCGGAATGCGATCGATTTCATACTTGCGAGGCAGCTCGTGGATCTGCACGCGATCCGAGCCGTTGAGCCACAGAACATACCCAGTGTTCTGGCGGGTTCGATTCGTAAATGACAGCGACGTTAGGATGTCCCCAACTTTCCGCTCATTCAGTCCGGAGGGCTCGCCACTGTCTGCAAGGTCTTTGTTCATCATGCGGGTCACCGCGCTGAGGGGGAAGCCCGGAGATCCCGGATAAATATGAATGAGGTGGTACAAGACACGAACGGCCGCTGCCGATTGCGGCGAGAGCAATGCGGGCAGAAACTGCCTCTGGGCCGCAACCAAATGTGCCAATTTCTCGCAGAAGCCTTGGTTCTCCCCAACCGGAAAGGCGAGTGCGCGGTAGAGGTCGAGCGATCGTGAAGACAACTGTAAGTCGGCGGGAGATTCTGGCACGACTAAGTTATTGAAGTGCTCGAGTCGGAATTGCAGCAGACGCCCACGCACCTTTGCAGCGCACTGTATCACTTGCGGATCGTCCGGACTCCGCAGATCCGTGCGCCCGGTCCTTTGCATGGGTACAATGATGCACCTGCTGTTCAGCTGCGGGTCTTTGGGCAATTCCACCCAGGAGAGCAACTTGGGTCCATAAGCCAACTGCGCCTTGTCCTTGCGGAGCGCGACGAACCCCCGCACATTGCTGGACTTCAAGAGATGCAAGAGCGTGCGCGTGTTGCCAGCTGTGCGAGTTTCGTCGACCACGACCGTCGGGCTCATGCGGTGACACACCTGGTAGAAGGCAGCCGATGAGATATCCGTAGTTGACAGGCTTCGACGGCACAGCAAAGCCAGAATGCGTAACGCCGTAGTCTTGCCCGAACTCGGAGGGCCCACCAGCGCCAGGTAGGGCGCGAACGTCAGCTTTTCGGGAAACCACGTGCTGAGGACGAACGCGATCATCAGAAACAGCGAATCTTCTCCAATATCAAGACAGGGGCTTAAAATCGCTCCAATATCCCCGAGAAGATCCAGCAGCTTGCCATAGGGTTCGGCACCTTGGGGGAGACGGATATGCCTCAACAGCAAATCGGTCCGCGTTAGCGGAACCAGGACCCTGTCCCCATCGCGAAACTTCTCGACACATTCCACGATTCCATTCTTGTACACAGCGAGCAGCGATCTGGTCGGGTTGGCCGGATCCTCGATCATCTCGACGAGCACACCGCCCCGAAGCTCAGCAAAATCAGTTTCCACAACTGGAATTGTTGTGTCGGTCTCAATACTCTTCTGGATGTCACTCGGATTATTTGTCATCGAAAATTATTCTTGTATGAGTAAATGCCGTTGTCCTAGACGATTCGTGCTCCTACAAACTCTTCGGTCTGGCGTGCCAGTCCGCCCTCGGTCGAAGACGGTCGGTTTCGTTGGAGATTCTGGGCTCGAGGGGTTTTCGATGCTTCGGTGACGGGCTGCAATTCCCTGGATGCCGTGGAGTCTCGCGTTCGGCGTTTTTGGCGTATCGCTGTGCAGATCGTCAGCTGGATGGTCTCACGCGCGGGTGCGCCGGAACCGTCGATAAGAAAGATCTCCGCCATTGCGGGCCTGTCTCGCGGAGAGGAGGCTGGAATTGGTGTCCAAGCAACCCCACACAACAGACCTTCCACCGGCCGCCCTTGCCGCAATAATCTGCGCTCGTTCAAGATGCTTGGCAATCTTGATTCAAGAAGGCCTTCAAAGTCCTGCAGCTTGCTCTCGGGGAGAACGTCCTCCAGATCATAACCCCAATCAATCTCGTGGTCCGGCCATGGTGGAACCAGTTCATACCTGGTTATAATTGCGCGCGAGTAATCGGTGCCGACGCGAAGTGCGAGGACATAGCCCGTGCTCGTCCCCCAGTCGATCGCGTAGCTTTCGATATAACCACCAACCTTACTGACGTACAGCTTGCGCTGGTAAAAATGCTCTCTGCCGGGCAGAGAGTCCAAATATGGCAGCGAACATCCCGCCTCTGCCAGACGGAGACCATGTGCGTAGGAAGCATCCCAAGGCCGATTCATAGTATTTTCCCCTGTTCACGACTAATCGTGAAAAAATCATCCAATCCTCCAAACCCCAACCATTACGCCAATCGTGGCACGGGCGGGGATCCGCGGGCGTCGCCGCGTTTGCTAATTTGTTCCGGCACGCTCACCCCGTACGCCGCCGCCAGTTTCGCAATTTTCTGTCGGACGTCGACCATTCTTAACCCCCTCAAGCCGCCAGAAATGGTTGTTGTGTGGAGGCCGAGGGCCTTCAATCTCCAGCCGGCCGTCTCTGGTGAAATTTCCCTACTACCTCCGCGCCCGCGAATCATGCTGTTCACGTACGCCGCAAGTTCTGTGTCTCCAAACTCGACGTCATTCCGACGAGCGACGAGAACCTGCAGAATCATTGTTTCCAGCGACGTAACGCTATCGGTTTGGATATCCGCATCCTGTTGCCACAAAAAGGGCAATATTTGCGACTGCAATTCGCAATCGCCAACGATGGGCCCAGCGAGGCTGTGCGCCAACGCTTGCACTGGGCTGCTGACCCGGCCGAGGTCGAAACTTGGTGGCGCCGTCTTTGAAAAATTTTTCACACGATATGCGAGCAACTTGTTTTGAAATTCTTCGGCGATACGCGCTGCCTGGCTAGAGTCCAAGGGCGGCACATACTCGTCCGCAGGAGCCAGTACAATTTCCAAGGGAAAGCCCGCGGCTGCTGGGCCCTCCAGAGGCTCGCGGGCAAAGATCGCCTTCGCGCAAAACGGGTCCACCACCTGCCCGGCACGAGTGGGATGCGATCCGTGTTGCTGGGAGGCGCACAACGTGTTGAGCAGGCGCCGGGAGGGGGAATCGACCTCGGCGATCAATGTTGGCTGCAGGCCCATGGGAAGCGAGGTAGGCCAGCTGGCGGAGAGTAGGTTCACGACGACCGCATGCCGGCAGAGCAGCCGAAGAATCTGCTTGAGCGCGACCGTGTTGAATGTCGGCGGCACCACGATCCACAAGAACGAAGGAACAGGCCCATATTCAACAAGCCAAGTCGAGAAAATAAAAAAGCTCAGCGGGACCACTATGCTCTGCTTCCCCCCGCTCGCACGCGAAATCGACTTGGAAATCTGGTTGAAGAGTTGGCGTGTGGACCCAAACTCTGCCATACCGGTCGGAAGCACCAACGAATCGCAGACGGAAGAATGAATTTGCGGAGTAACGTAGGTCAATTTGCGGTGCGTAAATTGGTCGACGATTTTCGGAGCGTGTCCATCCCAAGTCAAAAACCCCAATGTGCCACTTGAATTGCGGATCAGCTCCATGGCAACCCCATCGGCAAAAATCTTGCCTGCGCTCGGAACTGGCTTTGAACTTTTATTGTCCATGGGCCGCACTTACTTCCCCGGCAGCGAAATTTGCCTCAAACGGTGCAAAAACAAAAAAGGATGAGGATCGCCGCACGTTTGCGGCCAATTCCTCATCCTTAGCAAACTCCACACTCTGCGGGCGCAGCCCGCAGCTAAATGTCCAGGGAGATTCTTACACCTCCGAGACCGACTGTCAAGATCGCGCGCTCGTCCACATCTTCAAGTGTCCGTCTTCAGAGCTAGGTTCCCGCCCACCGAGCTTTCGCAGCGAGCGAATCATATACACTGCAAATGACAGCCAATCCAGGGATGTTTAGCGTTTTGGCGAAGGAAACTGTAGGATTTTGGGGATGCCAAAGCAAGTCGCCAAGGGAATCTTGTACTGTTATGAAAATATATTTTGGCTTTACTGTGGCGGGAGACCGCTCCTCAATTGTCACGGCAAGGGCGATTGTGGAATTGCTGACTCATTTGGGCCATGAAGTGCTCACGCGTCATCTTGTGGATGACAACGCCTGGGAGAAAGATCGGCTCATCACACCTAACGAAGTCTATCTGCGGGATATGAAGTGGCTGGAGCAGTGCGACTTGTTCATGGCGGAAGTTTCCGGTTCGTCGTTTGGCTTAGGTTTCGAAACGGGCTATCTTCTCGGAGCGACTTCAAAGAAAATAATCTTATTCTATCGCCGAGATATGACGGTCAAAATATCACTCCTCATCACAGGTATCACACATCCGAACTGTACGTTGGTTCCTTATTCAGAGTCGGATGAAGTACAGCGCTGGGTAATTGACAACTTGTCAAGACCATGATCATCTTGAATCGAGAATTGGTTGAAAACCTCGAAAGTCTCCGCCCGTTTCGGCGAATCCCTATCTCATCTACTGATTCGAGTAGCAGCGACGTGTCGTGCAATAGCACAATCCCAATCTGCAATTCCCACCGCAGGTGCACCGCATCTGCTTTGCCCGGGGGGCAAGGCGCTACCCTGCCAAAACCTAGCGGCAGAGGCTTGCCACAATACGCCGGTCCTGCCTAGCACGCACCAAATTACCGCCGGAACACCATTTTCAAGTGTCTCAATTCTCCAGAAACGCTTACAATTCCGATTCAATGGCGAGGCGACGGAAAAACTTTCACGCGGCGGAATTGGCCCGCCAAAGATGGGCGAAGGTGCCAAAGAAAGATAGAGCAGGACAAGTTCCGCGCTCCGGCGGGCGACCAAGAAAATACCCAAAATGTCCTCGGTATGGATCTCACCGATTCTCCCCCGTAACGGGGCGTTGCCCCTGCGGCTATCGTCAAACTGAATTCAAACAACCTGTTGTGCGTCAATAACCGGAAATAAGTGCCATATAGGAGTGACGGAAAGTGTGACTTGACTAATCGTGCGCACGATTATACAATTCTTGCATCCGAGTCTAGTTACACGAAGGGAAAGGAAACATGAGACACCAAATTACGAAATACAGAAACGTACCCAGAACCGAACTGGCCATGGTGAAGAGATTGTGGTCAGGGCGGATCTCTGGAATTCAACTGAGGAGCTTAAAGAGGCTCTGTCACGACTATCAATTTTCGGTGTGCGCGGGTGATCTTCAGCTTTTGGATGGCCGCTGGTATGTAACCCATTCAGGCTTGGTCAGGCTTTCGCGTCGAAACAGCTGTTCGGGAATTCAGGTTCAACCTGTCTCTAGATTTTGCGATGCTTCATCAAAGCGCTGGGTTTTTAAGGCGACGGTCTACAAATCTCGGCGATCGAAGGGATTTGTGGGGTTTGGTGACGCCGACCCATCCAATGTCTCCCCCTTGGTTCATGGCGCCGAGATGCGCATCGCCGAAAGCCGTGCCGTCAGCCGCGCCCTCCGCAAGGCCTATGGCGTCGGTTTATGTTCCGTCGAGGAACTCGGTTGGTCCCCTTGCGCGGCAGATCCTGTCACTCCCAAACGGCACGATCCCATCCCCAACGTAAATAATGGTCACCACAACGGAGAGCATCGCCTCCGCGACCGCCTCTGCCTGCTTATCCGCCGGCACAAGCTTGACGCCAATCTCGTCAAGGCCTATGCGGCTGATTACTGCGGAACCGCGGTCCTGAAGGAGGCCAAGCGGGATCTGGTCGAAGCTTTCGTCAACGATTTGGAAGAGCGGGCCACCAAAGACCGCGAGGGGCTCGTTTGCCACCTCAATAGCTATTCCAAATCACAGGAGGCAACCCCATGAAGCTTCAAATCCCAGGCTTGCATCGCGAGACCAGCAATGGTGAAGACATCCTGGAAGGCACCTTCCTGGTCCGTGTCGAACGTGCCTTCTACCGCTGGCATCCCCAACGGCCCTTCTTCGTCCTCCGATTTGCCGTTATTGAGCCCAAACAGCACCAGCGTGATTCCATTACCGGAAGGCTGTATTGCTCACCCCGAGCGCTGTGGAAACTCAATTGGTTCCTGCGGGAGTTTGGTTATGACCAGGATCTTCTGGGCAGGGACGAAGTGGACGAAAAGGCTTTGGTGGGACTCCGGGGAATCCTGCGGGTATCCCGCACCACACTGAACGGCCACTGCTTCCCGAATCTCGAAGGCTTCGCTTCGGCAGAGGAATGGGAAGAGCTTTCCCTGCCCCCAACAACCAGCGAGGAGGCCAGCCGTGACTTATAGCTACTCGCAAATCTCTCAATACTTCGGTTGCCCCCGACGCTATCGATACCGATATCTGGATGGCTGGCGAGAGAAAGAGACTCGGGCATCGATGGTGTTTGGCCGTTGTTTTGAAAAGGCCCTGGCTGCGTTCTTCCACCGTGAAGATCCTGGAGCGGCACTGTTCACCCAGTGGGGTGCCTATCGCGAAGCTCAGCTGGAGTATTCCAAGGGCGATGACTGGGAACGAATGCTGCGGCAGGGGATTCATCTCTTGGAGCAGTTCGCCAAGGATGATCGAATCCAGATATCCCAACCACAGCAAAACACGCAGAAGAAGATCCTCCGAGCACTGCCCAATGGCAATGATTTCGTGGCCTATCTCGATGGGATCGGCGAATTGGATGGGACGCGTTCCATATTGGAATGGAAAACCACCGGGGCTCGTTATCCGGAGCAGCCCGAGGGCCTGACCAGTTTGGACCTCCAATTGATTTGCTACTCATGGATTACCGGAATCCCCGATGTGGCCATCGTGGCGTTTGTGAGAAAGCGCGTCCCTGAAATTCAATACCTGAAAGCTACCATCACCGAAGAGCAGCGCCGTGAATTTGGTCTCTCGGTGGAAAGAACCATCGGTCAGATTGAGAACCTTCAATTCCCCCCAAGACCAGGAATCCGCTTCCCGCAGAACCCCTGCGTGAGTTGCGGACATCTGGGGCTATGCCTAGGAAACCAGGAATTGGTTGCGGCCAACCTGGTTCGCCGGCCAGGAGCAAGCGACCTTGATTGGATTGACGACCTTGACCAGTAATGGGCACGAGCCCTTGCCTGTGAAACTGGATCGGCGGCGTGCTGCCCTGGTTCTCTTGAAGATCGATGAGATCTTGGCTTGGGACAAGACCAGCGGACGGGAACGAGATTCCCGATTCGTGGACTTGGGTCAATACCTCTGCGAAGTCCGAGCCCGGCAGTACTGGAGGATCGACAACCTCGGTTCGTTCGATGAGTTTCTGGAGCTGAAGTTCCCGGAGTCCAGACGCAAAGCCTACTATCTCATGGCCATCCATGAACGCCTGCCTCGAATCCACAAGACCGATCTTCGGGCAGTGGGCTGGACCAAAGCCACGGAATTGACCAAGGTGGCCCGGAGGGACGGAGAGGAATTCGACAGTGCAACCTGGTTGCACAAAGCGACCCAGATGTCCAAGGATGATTTCAAGCGGGAGGTCGACCGGCACCTGACAGGAAAAGAATCCGAGCCCTGGGAAATCCTGTACTTCAAAGCTTACAAAAGTCAGTTGCCGGTGATTGAGGAGGCGCTCGAGAAGGCGGCCCGGATGCTGGGGAGTGATCGGTCCAGAAGTTATTGCCTGGAAATGATCTGCGCTGATTTTATAGCTGGGGTGAGCTTGGAAAACGGGGACGAGAATGCCCTGGTGAGCTCCCTCGATCGGCTGATCAACCTGCTTTCCTCGACTCGTCGGAATCAACTGATCGAACATCTGGGACTGAATTCTTGATCGACCACCAAACCAAGCGGCCGAGACTAAAGCTTGAACCGGAGGAATACCGGCGCTTGTGCCGCGAAATCCTGGAGCGGGACGGCTGGCGGTGCCAGAACTGTGGAGCAATGCAGACACTGCAAGTTCATCACCTTCAATTTCGAAGCCAATTGGGAGGAGACGTTGAGGAGAATCTAGTGACCCTTTGTGCGGTCTGCCATCGACGAGCCCATCGGCAAGGAATGCCGTGTCACGACTATTGAATTTAGTATCTCCCCCAATTCCCTCGCATTGCGCTCCCACGTATATTTGCCGGCGGTCACCGTCGCCGCTTTGCCCAATTTGTCGCGCCACGCTGGATCGTCACAGAGCCGCCCAATCATCTCCGAAAGCGTCCGGGCGTCCGCGGGATTTTCCAGAACCAATCCGTCCTCGCCATGATGAATAATTTCACTCACACCTGCCGCGCGGCTCACAATCACGGGCAGCCCGCAGGCCATCGCCTCAGCCACCGGCAACGAAAACGTGTCCTCCAATGACGGCCCCGCATAGGCATCAGCCGCGGCGTAATAAAACTCCACGTCATTCCGCAACGGCAGGAAAGATACTTTGCCGTCCAATCCCATCCTGTTTATCGAATTGCGGTAAGCAACCAGCGAATCCTGTCCCACAACCAGGATGTGGATTTGCGGATTGCGCAACATTCCCACAGCCTCCAGCAAGCATGGCAATCCCTTGTTCACCCAATCGTTGCCAATCAAGAGAATCGCAAAAGTTTCCTCTTTCATTCCCAGCGCCTCGCGCGCGCGCCCGCGCAGCTCCATTCTGCGCACGGAGCAGAATCTCTTGGCATCCACTCCGTAATAGATCACGCGCGGGTGGACACCCTCTCCGTGTTTCGTCTCAATATCCCTCGCTGCCTTCTGCGAAACCGCCACAATCGTTGACTCCGCGCGCGAATACACTTTTCCTTCCAAATACTCGGCGAGACGGTAGTAAATTCTGCGGTGCATCGTCACAGGCCACGCCTTCATGGGGTTATTCCGAAGCTCCAGCGATTTCGCGAGCTTTTGCCTCACCTTGCTGAAAAGTACATGCACGCTCACCACATCCGGCTTCAGACAATTCACACCGGGCGAATACAAAACATCTGGCGCCAGCCCGCGGAACGTACGGTCGCGCCATCTGCAAAAACCATTCGCCGCCAGGAACCACACATAGCGAATCAGATGGGGAGCGGGGGGGATGGGCACTCGGTGCCACGTGATTTGACTCAGGTCGAGATCTTCCACGCGGGAACAATAGAGGTGAATCTCAAATTCGCCTGCCAGACGTTCCATCTGCTCCGCCACGCATCTTTCCGTGGCGTGACTCTTATCCACAAAAGGCGAAAGCACCGCCGCACGCGGTCTACGCTTCGGCGGGGGCATTTTGAGCGGCGGCCAGCGCCCTGTTTTCAGCAAGCAGGCTGGGCAAGCGGAACAGTATCCCGATAATCAGCCACAAATATGAGTTGGTCAGATAATTCTGATAAGCATTCAATCCGTATAACGTAAATGAGCCGAGCAGCATAAACACGTACCAGAATATTGCAAACCCAATTGGGAAGTATGCGGTCTGCCGCAGTTTCTTGACGACCTTCCACCCGGCAACGAAAACGCTCACTGTCCATACCGTCCACAAAACCGGCCCGATCAATCCGAACTCTGCTATCAGGAGCGCGTAACCGCTTTCCGCGCCCACATTCAGACTGGGCACACTGAAGGCGCGCGTCACATACTGCGTGCCAAGAGAAGCCACTCCCGTTCCATTCCCCCATTGCCAATTCGGCTGCTCAAAAACAGACCGTATTGCTATTAACGGGTAGTCCCAGGAGCGAAAGCCTAATTCGGTATGTGCGCCGTTCGGTGCAAGGGAGTCTGAGTAGAACGCCCAGCGCCTGTGGATCGCATCTGGAAACAGGGCCGTGGTAAGCCCAATGGAGATCGCGCAGATAATAATCGCATTGCGAATGGTCTTGCCCAGGCGAAACGCCTGCCTTTGACGCCAGGGAGCGCCCCACAGCATGGCCACGCTCAAAACAACCGCATTCACGATGAGATAGACAATAGGCGAACGAGTGCCGCACATGATCGTCGCGACTGTAATCACGCCCAATGCCCCAAAGACCAGATAACGCCCGCGCGTTGTCCTAAGCAGAAGGTACCCTGCTGAGCCTACCGCAAGAATGAACAGCAAGATCAAGAACTGGGCAAATCGGGCATCGCTCACGAACAGCGAAGAAGACCTCGTAAAAGCCAATCCCGACTCGGTCGTGCCGCGCTGCACATGGGAAAGAGTATATAGTTCAGGAGCGAGGTCCTTTGGTGTCAAAAAGTCGCCGCCTCCGAACGACTGCAACAGTCCAAAGCCGGACACAATGAGTGCGATCCACATATTCAGCATCAGGATCTTATGCAGATCCGCATCGGTCCGGAGGATCGCGTACCCTGCAAACATCAGGGGCACATAATAAAAATAGGTCTTCATCCCCAAAAGGCCAAAAAACACGCTGGGAGAATTTGGATTCAAAACCTGCAAGGCCGCCATCCAAAAGAAAATACCCAACCAGAGCATAAAGGGTGGGTTAAATGTGAGAAGCCGGCCGCGGCGGTAGGCAGCCCACATCGAAATGTAAGTCACCCCCGCGAGTACATCTTTTGCAAAAAAGATGAGCAGGTTGTTGCCCAGGTATTTTCGAATCTGGTCCTCAAACACCAACCATCCCAGGAAAATGAAAACTCCCGAGCGCCAATCCTTCATAATCGTCATGAATACCGCAACGCCCGCGCATCCAACGCACGCCAGAACTAAATACTGCGACGAACCACTAATAATCCAGTCCGATACGAGCCATGTCAGGACGAACAGGCCGATCGTCAGCACGATCGCCTTCGCTGCCTTCGGGTCGTAAGATTCAGCTTGAGCGGTAAACATCTGCATTCTTACAGGCTGCTCATTTCAAATGCAAAATGGCACAATCCAGTTCGGATTAGCGCGGCACACCCCACAAGTCCAGTATTTTCTCATGAATAGACCCATGTGGAGCGGATAATCGCGTCTTTTGGACGGTAAACAAAGATACCACTCAAAATGAGATGCCAATATAGGCCTGCGAACAACAGCTCATGCAAAATGCCTTAAGAGACCAAATGAATGCCACCCGCCCCGGTCGAGCAGACGTTTGGCTCTTTCAGGATCGCTCGTTGCCAAATAATTCCTTATCGGATTGAAAGTGGGGTCATTTCTGGGTTCAGTGTCCGCGATGCACCTAACTCGCCAAAACCCCTTCTCGAGTCCGAACATGGAGTAACCCTTGGACTGCAGGAACAGGTGCGTAGGTGCCGGAAAGTGGCCGCTTTCTTCATAGATTATATCGCGGACCGAATGAGTTTCTAATATCCTGGTCATTCCCTGAAGAACTCTGAGTTCTGATCCTTCTACCTACGTCGATCTTCAAAACACCAATCGTTTCTTTCTCCTTCAAAACATCATCCAGACTGCGCACTTCGACCGATGGGCCGGTGCCGTTGCATTGCACGCCCTTCTCGTTTATCCAGGCCGTGCCTCGATTTGTTTTATGTAATCGCTGGTCTGGAGAACTGCAGTGCCGTTCTTCGACGCTAGAGCGGCCTGATAAATCACAATATTGCCGCACTTCTTATATTTCTTCCAACATTCCACGTTGCTGTTAAGCGAATCGAAGACTATCGGATTGGGCTCAAAACAAATGACCCTCACTCTAATACCGACCCGGACGGCAAGGATGCTGGCCGTGTAGCCGATGTTCGCTCCAGCGTCCACTGCCGTCTCATCTGGCTCGGTTAACCTCCAGAGGGCTTCCGTGACGCCGATTTCATATATGCCGTGGCTCCAAATGTTGTAACAAATTGCCTCGCGCGGATCCACTGTGATGGGAATTCCCCAGGGCAGATTCACAACCCTGGTTTCGCTGGATTGCCAGAATAACTCCCGCCAGATTCGCTTTACAATTTGCTGAGGTTGGAAAAAGTAGGGCGGCCTGAATATCAGCGCAATGCTCTTCAAGGTAAGGATTCGATGAAAGTTAATATATCAGAGAAATTTAAGTCAGGCACACCGTCGCTTCCGCCTATTTCATTGCCAGCTTAGTAATCGGAATTACAAAGTTTCGGTTTATCGAGTATCCTGTTCTGCAGCTGAGAGGTACGCTCTTCCCGCAGCCACTAGTCGTTGCGGTAACCGCAGATGTCTCTGCGAATGCAGCTTCGACCAGCGTCCCTTGATCAATGATGTTGAAAAGGTTGTGAGGCGTGGAAGCTAGTCCCCATGAGCTTGTCGCCACGAGCAGTGGATGATACCTGAGGACTATTGGAAGCGGTTTGGGCAGATCACGGGTTTACGAGAGTTGTTGCCGCTAGAAACGTGAAGCTCCCACGTTCGTCCGAGCGCGAGGAATAGAGACTTGGAATCACTGGCAGCCCCAAATGTGTCCTTCGAGCCCATTCTCCGCAAAGAGATGCCTGAACTGGATACCATTCGTGGACTGGCAATCTTGGGTGTTGTCATTTATCACGGACTGCGATTCGCCCGTGACATTTCAGTTTATCCGTCTCCTGAAAGACAATTCCTTTCCATCGTGACCGTCGGCCAGTTCGGCGTCCAATTGTTCTTTGTGTTGTCGGGTTTTTTGATCACGGGCTTGCTCCTTGATTCGCGGAGCCGGCCCGACTATTACCGGGGGTTTTACATCCGGCGCGCCTTGCGAATTCTGCCTTTGTACCTTTCCATTCTGTTGATCCTAGCGGTGACAAGGATCGCATCGCCCGGATTTCTACTCATTAGCCTCCTCTTTTGCGCCAACATGGCGCAACTGTTCAATATCACCATGTCTTATGGCGTGCTTTGGTCTCTGGGAGTGGAGGAAAATTTTTATTTGATCTGGCCCACGGTGGTGCACCGGATCTCAACGCGAAGACTGATGATAGTCGCAAGCGGAATTGTCCTGGTGACGCCGGTCCTGCGTCTGATCTGTCATTACCATAAGGATTCCGCCGCCTCGCCACTTTTCGACTGCGCTTATTACACCTGGAATGCTTCAGATGGGCTTGCTTGCGGGGCGCTCCTCGCGATGTTAGTACGCAAATTTCGATCAGCCCGGCGGCCGCTCCTGGTAACGTCGTGCCTTTTTCTTTTGGGAGGCGGGATTATTGCCGTCTGCGGGCTCCCTTTTGGGATTGTGACGCGCATGAGACCCGTCGGCATGGCGCTGCAATCCACGCCAATGAATCTGGGCTTCACAGGACTCTTGGGGTGTTTTCTTCTGGCGGGAACCGGTCCCTGGAAGGGCCTTGTCAATTCCCGGGTCCTTCGATTCCTCGGCTACATAAGCTATGGCCTCTATTTGATTCATTTGCTGGTATTCGGTGGATACGACCGGCTTGTAGCGCGCATTGCCCCCGGAATGAATGAAAGCCTGGGGCTTTCGGGAGCGCTTTGGGTACGGTTCTTCGTTGCGAGTTCGGCGGCTGTCGCCATTTCGATTCTTTCACGTAAGTACTTCGAAGATCCATTCCTACGTTTGAAAGCCAGGCTCGCTCGCCGTTAATCCATTGTTCGATAGACCGATTTGGATAGCTACTGGCAGCATTCTCGCCGCCACGAAACCGCTGCCTTCATGGAGTGTTTACTGAATCATTCAAATGTCTCTTTGGCTCGCGTTCTGTTTGAATCGTTATTCCCAATGCCAAAGGTGATCACGCGCATCACTTCCTCGAGACTGGTTATTCCCAGGCTAACTTTTAATACGCCGTCTTCCTGCATGGAACGCATGCCGCTGGCTCGAGCCACTTTGCGAATCTGCACCGGACTGCCGTTCTCTCGGACCACGTGATTTACGGCATCGTCGAACAATAGTATTTCATAGATTCCCACGCGGCCCTTGTAGCCGGTGTTGTCGCAAGCCGCGCATCCCGAGGGAATGTACATCTTGTTGGGGGGTTCCTGGATTCCCGTCTCCTCCAGGGCGTGAATGTAATCGCGCGAGGGGGCTGCTTCGTTGCGGCATTCGCAAAGCCTACGGATCAATCGCTGTGCGATCACCGCGCTCAAAGTATTGGAGGCCATGAACGGAGTAACATTCAGGTCCATGAGCCGCGCCACGCCTGAAATACTGTCTTGCGTGTGCATGGTGCTGAGCACCATGTGACCCGTTTGCGCCGCGCGCAAGGCCATCTCCGCGGTTTCCGCGTCCCGTATTTCCCCTACCAGGATTACGTTGGGGTCCTGTCGAAGAATAGAGCGCAGGCAAACCGCGTAAGTCCGTCCCACCTTCTCATCGACCTGCACCTGGTTCACACCCTCGAGCTGATATTCCACCGGGTCTTCCACGGTGATGATATTCAAGGAGCGCGAACGGAGGATATTCAGCGCTGAATAAAGCGTAGTGGTCTTGCCCGAACCTGTCGGCCCGGTTACAAGGATCATGCCCTGCGGCTGCTTCAAAAGATGGCCGAAGAGGTCCGCTTGCTCCTGCCACAGCCCCAGCCCCTGCATGTGAACTAGTGAGGGGCTTCCATCGAGCAGCCGAATGACCACCTTTTCGCCGTACTGCGTCGGCAGCGTTGATATGCGCAGGTCGCGCCGCTCCTCACCGAGTCCAACCAGCAGCCTACCATCCTGAGGCAGCTGCCGTTCGGCAATGTCCATGTCCGCGAGAGTTTTGATTCGGGAGATCAACGCGTTCTGTAGGGCCAACGGGATTTTGGCAAAGTCCCGCAAGATTCCGTCCACACGTATGCGCACTATGGGGCCCGTGATATGCGGATCGATATGTATGTCGCTGGCCCTTCTTGCCGCCGCCTGAATCACGATTTCCGAAAAGAGCCGCACTGCGGGTGTAGGCCGGTTCATCATCTCCGCTTGCGCTTCCCGGATGGCATCCACCGTCCGCTGATTGGAAGTGGTGGCGATGAACTCTATCTTCGGCTTCGTCCCGTTTCTGCCCCCTGCATTGCCATTTTCAGAATCCTCTTTCGGATAATGCTTCTCAATGGCGCGGTCAATTTCTTTTCTCAAGCCGAATTTCGGAGCGATGTCCATCCCTGCCACAAAACACAATTCCGTCATGGCCGGAAGATCATGTGGATCCAGCATGACCACCTCAAGCTTATGGTCCCTTATTCTTGTGGGGAGCGCGCAAAAGCGACGGGCGATTCGGCCCGGAACAAGCTTCAAGGCTACTGAGCTGACGTCAATTGTGGAGGCATCAACATATTGAATTCGCGTGACTTCCTCGAGCGAGGTGATCAGATCCCCCTTGGAAACCAGCCCCTTTTTCAACAGAAGCTCGCCCAGCAAGATAGCCGTGCGCGACTGCTCCTTGATCACCAGAGCCAGATCTTGATGAGAGATTTTTCCCCGTTCCTGAAGGGATTCCCCCAACCTCTTTCTTTTCACGTTCTTCATGTGCCCAACTTCGGTGTTCCATAATGGGCCCTCGGTCACACCCGTAACCGCGCCCGGCCGGAGCAATCTGAAGCTCGCCAAGAATGCATCTGAAGTATGGAAGACTTTTGAACAGCGCTGTAGGGTATTTGGCCTACCGTAATCCGAATCGGTACACTGTACCTGGGGACAGGTCAAACAAAGATTCTAACGGCCTTCACGAACTAGATGGTTGCCGCGTGTCATCCGGTCGTAAATGCCTTCTACGGCTTTAGCTAATCGGCTAAATTCATCACTGTTGCTGCTGATCTCGAACGAATCGATGTCAGAGGATAGCTCTCCTAGAAGGTGAGTTGCTTTTCGAACGCGTGCGCCGTCAAGCGCATCCAGTACCGAATAGGCGTTTTTCCCCTCGGCCTGCAAATCCTGCCACTCCTGCACGATCGAAGCAACGTTGCGAAGCTGCTCAACGGCTTCGGCCAGGCTTTTCAAAACCCGAAAGTCGACTCCCTTCATCTGCGCCTGGCATGCGGTTTCAATTTCCAAAAGCTGCGCTGTCGCCCGTTGCAATTGGAAAGTCAGGCCCCAAAAGGATTCCGACGGCGCGACCAACTCTACCGCGATGGATTCCAACTTCCCGCTGGCCAGGCGTTTTAGCCGGGCCACGCGGGCCCGGGCGATTTCGCCGGAAAAGGCGCATTTCAGCGTAACTTCAGTATTCAATCCAGGGATATGTTTTCCATCGGCCAGATGAAGCGAGGCTCCATGGATACTCACATTCCGGGCTATCGCTTGGTCCTGCACCACTTCGCCGCGAACGCTTGTCCACGTTACGGTCGCGGGAACCGTCAAGACCAATCGCCCGCTTCTGCGGCGATTGGCCTGTGCCTGAGATGCCGGCGTCTGGGGGCTCTGGGTTTCCGTGGCCATATTCCTCTCCTGGCAGGCAGAATCTCCATTATCTCTCAAAATGCATTCAGGAAAGGGATGAGATTCTAAGCGTGCTTCTCAAGAAGCAAGTCCAACGAAGTGTCAATCTTCCTCTCGATAAACCGAGCCGCGATCATTCGCCGAACGCATGCGTAATTTCCCTGGACTTCCTCGTCATTTATTGGTAAGATATATTTAGTGGTGTTTAGTATTCGTCATCTCTCAAATAATCAAAAATAACCGCTTTCAAAAAACCCCCTTTTTTAAAAAATTTCGTTTTCCGCTTATTTGGTTGGCTGACCAACCAAATAAGCTAACTCCTTTACTTTGTTAGTGTTATTGCCACCTTGGATGTGATTTGTCGCCAATACCAAAATCTAAGTCTTCCGGCCAATCACCATCAGGTTGTCGCTAAACCATCTGCCTTTGAATGGCCATATTTTCGGCCAATGTTTCTCCGTGAACGGAATTCGCCCTGTGTTGCTGTACTCGATCGCAATATCTGTCAGCGAATTTTCTCGCGCGATTCTTACCAGATCAATTTCCAACAGCGCCGAAATATGAGTCGGATATCCACCGACGCTGCCCTCTTGAAAATGTTGGAATCTGTTCTTCAATAACAAACAAGATAAGCTCGCAAAACTCAATTGATTTGGAGTCGTAATCACGATCCACGCGCCCGGCTTTGTAAGCCGCACCAACTCACGCCCCAACGCTCGCGGATTTTCCAGATGCTCGATGGTTTCCACTGCGGCTACAACATCTCCCGACGCGTCGGGCAAATCCGCGCGGCCAGTATTCAATTCCACTTTACAAAATCGCAGGTCCGCGGGAAACCCTTCGTACCTCACAGCATCGACTCCAATGTATTCAGAAAAATATTTCGATAGCGCGCTCCACAATCCGCCCGTGCCGCAGCCTACGTCGACCAACACGCCGCCGCGCTGTGGAAGCCGCTGCTGGAGCGCATTTTCGACCATGCGATAAATGGCATCGTCACTAATGCCGCGGCTCAAGTTCGCGCGCGCTTCTGCGTCGGGCCAGACTTGCGCGCTCATTGCGGCTTCCCCCGCAATACGACCATGAGAGCCCTGGGATCTCGCTGATTCATGCAGCTGGTTTACTCCTCAAGCTAAGGAAAAGTTGGCGATACTCTTCCACCATTCGTGCTTGCGTGAATAATTTGTGCGCCCTTCCCTGCGCGCGCACGCCCAGATCTGCCAGAAGGCGCGGGTCATTCACGAGACGCCGCATGCATTGTGCCAGCGCGTTGGCGTCTCCGGGAGAAAACTTCAATCCGCCATCTCCAGTTACTTCCGCGAGTCCGCCAATGTCAGAAACAATCACCGGTCGTCCGCGCATCATGTGTTCTATCGCCGAAAGGCCCGCCGTTTCTTCCCAAATCGAAGGCATCACCACGGCCGAAACTCTTGCCATGGCTGAATCCAAATCCTTGCCCTGAAGGAAACCTGTGAATTGAACCCTTTTTTTCAGGTTGAATTGATTCACCTGAGTCTCGATTGCCGCCCGATCCGGGCCATCACCTATCAGCATCAGACCAAAGTTGACTCCATCGTTGTCGAGAATCTTCGCGGCTTGCACCAAGAGCGGGAGACCTTTCTCGGAAACGAATCTTCCAACAAAAGCAAATTGGGTCGTGCATCGGTCATTTGAAGAATGCGGACCTTTTTCTTTGTCTGCTTCGCCGATGTTTGCGGACGGGATTCCGAGATTAACCACCTGAGTTCTTGGAAGACCGAGGCGCTGGCGCACGTGTTCCGTCATTGCAATATTGCGAGAAGCGAAGCGACAAAGCCACCGCCGCGGAAACGTGAGCAAGAGCATTTTCAGGCTTGCGGAACGTCCTACAACCGCTGAATTGCAATTCAGGCAGGCTCTATATTCGCCGCGCATGAAATGTCCGGGACAAGCAGTTTTGTCTGGCTCATGAAGAAGCAAACCGTTCGGACAAATCGCCTGATAGCCATGATGCTCCACTACAACTGGCTTGTGCAGCAATTTGCAAAGCAAAAGTGGGGCGAATGCTGGACCTGCGAGGTTGACGACATCTGATTGCAGAATAAGTTTCGCGATGCGGACGAGTCCAGGATGGCGCGCAACAGGAAACGGCAGCGTGGAATCATCGAAACCATTTGGCGGTGTGGATGTCGCGACAGTTACATCCACTTTTTCCGCGCCGCTGAGGGCGATCAGCCCGGTGGCGAGAAGCATTACGTGGGTTTCCACTCCGCCAACATTCGGAGCGAACGTATGCGAGTAAATCAGAACCTTCATGCGGCGCCTTTGCTCGCGGCTTCCTTTGATTCTGCAGCACGTCCCGGATGCCTCTCGACGCCAAACGTGGCGTCAAGAAGGCGAATGAAATCCTCTACATTTGTCCGCGGGGAACAGGTGTCCATTTTCCGGCGGGCTGCCGCTCCCATGACCACAAGCCGCGAAAGATCCGCCAACGATTTGCGGAGAATGTCCGCGAGCGCATCCACATCTCCGCATTTGAAAATGTAACCGGTCTCACCGACATCAATCAGCTCGCGCCGGCCGCGGATTTCGTCGCTGATGGCGACGGGTACTCCGCATAGCATGGCCTCGCATACGGCGGCGGGGCAGGCATCATATTCCGAAGCCAGCACGAACATGTCAGCGGCGCAATAATTGCCGGGCATTGCGGATTGATTCTGAAATCCAAGAAAATGCATACGATCGCTGACTCCGAGTTGCGCCGCTTCCTTTTCGAGAGAAGCAGAAAGCGGGCCATCACCGGCAAAAACCAGATGCGAACCGGGAACCGCGGCAAGATTGAATGCGCGCAGTACGTCCTGAGGGCGTTTCCATGGTTGCAGTTTTGCCGCGCAGAGCACAACCGGTGCGGATTCCGGCACTCCCCATTGTGCCCGAGTGGCGGCGCGATCCGCTTCCCGGGCGCGCGTCAGCCACCAATCGTTATCCACCACCAATGGTACGATTCCAATTTTATTATCGGGCAGGCCGAGGCTCTTCAAGTATTCCTTACCAGCAAGAGACGCGCTGTAGGCGCCATCCGCTAAGCGATAAATGTGCGACAAAATACGCGGTTTAAGCCATAGTTTCCAGCGCGCACCATCGCGAAGCTGAATTGTCGTGGCATCCGTACCAAAAATAACTTTTGTGCCGCTCAATTTCGCGGCTGCCAGTGCAATCCAAAAACTTCCGAAGCGATAACCGGTATAAAGCACCACAGCATCGTACCGGCCCTTGCGCACCATTCCCCAGAGGCCCGTATTCAAAAGCCCCAAGAAGCGGCCAAATCCCGGACGAAGAGAACGGTTCGGCACTTCTTTCCACGGATAGCCATCGAGAAGCGGTACATCCCACTTGACCTGGCGACCAAATTCGGGATCCACACCGCCTTCAGCGCCCTGCAAACTGCAATAGGCGACTTGAATTTGAAGGCGAGGGTGTTGAGCCATCAAGCGAAAAACAGGTGAGGCATATTGCACCGCGTGAGTGGAGACGAGCAGCAGTTTGTAGCTGCGGTCAGGCACTTCGGAGTACCTGTAAGAGGTTTGCGACGATGACATCCCAAGAAAAATATTTATCGCGCGCGGCACAACTGCGGGCGCTCAATTCGGCGCGAAGAGCGTCATCGTTGAGAACGCGCGCAAGAACATCGCCTAGCTCATCACGGTCACCATCTTTTACGAGGAGCACGCCGGCTTCCGTAACAGGCGGACCAGTTTCCGGTCCCTGAAATGCGACCACGGGCAGCCCGCAGACAATTCCGGCGAGTGCGCTGCCACGGCGGCTCGAAATTCCCCCGCGCACAAATAGCAACGCGTCGGCTTCGGAAAGTCGGCGCTCGACTTCATCGGCCGAGAGCACGCCGTGAAATTCAAGCTCCACCTGCGTGCCTGCAAGCGCGGCGTTTAATGAATCAGAGGCATCCTCCGCATGTCTGCCGATCACGAGCAATCGCAGGTTAGGGACAGGACCGGCGGCGCGGCGGACGGCGTGAGCGATGACTTCAACATCGCGGTGCAATCCAGGCGCACCGGTGACGCCGTAAACGGCGATGGTTTTGCGCGCCCCTCTCCTCACTTCGGATCGAGCAGCGCAATCCTTACTTGCGGCGCAAGTTCCTGAAAGATTCGCGCTCACGGGAACAAACGCGGCCTTTCTCCGTGAAGAGGGCAGCCATGCAACCGTCCCGATCGGAACAGGGAAGATGGAACACTCAGACCAGGCATACTCTCTGCGCATCACCCAAATTTGGTGGGCGCGGCGGATTCGTTCCACCCACCGCTGGCCTCCGTAGGGCACGGCATCGTGAAAAACGATTGCGATGCGCGCCTTCCGAAAACGAAGTATCCACAATACAGCCAACACTGCCAAAGAAATTCCGCGCCGCGACCAAACCAGCGCCGTGTATTGCACCAGCACCCAGCGCCCGCGCCACGCGCGTGATTCTCGCCAAAGCCAGCCAAGCCCCGCAAACCAGCCGCGTTCCGCCCACGGTACCCGCTGAATTTCGTATGGTTGTCCGGCGCGTTCGAGTGCGCGGCCAAGAAAATTGCAGTAGTCTTCCAAGGCATCGGTCGGGGCGTCGGGCCGGCCTAGCAACATTACGATGACGCATTCGGCTGTTGCTTCGAGCACGGTCAAATGTGAGCCGCCAGTGCAAGCGGCGATCTTAGTCGCAAGTTTTTGCAGATCGTAAGCTCTCCGCTTCGAATCAACGTGAAATCGAAGTTCTTCAACGCGCGAAAAAACAATTCCTCGCAATCCCTTCCGTGCAATTCGATGCAAATCGTCCGTACAAATGGAATCCACGATTCGAATCCACTCGAAAACAGTTCCAATTCCCCTTGTTCAATATCGATTTTCAACAGATCAATGACATTTGTACCGGAATGCGAAAGCAGGCTTGGAATATCCCAACCATCCACCTCGATGCGGGCATCGCTCACCGCGCGCGCGACCACCTGGCTGGCCCATTCTTTTCCGTCGCCAAATGATCCGCGCAAAAGTGAAAGTTTTGTCCGTTTGGACCATACGGCCCCCAGCAGGACTTGCGCGCGAGTGCCAAACATCGCCAAGTTCTTGCGACAAAGCGCGAAATTGCCGGGGTCGGGTTCAACGGCAAGAACTGTTGCCATGGGGAATCGGTTCAGAAACCAGGCGCTCGATAGCCCGATGTTTGCACCCAGATCGAAAATGACGGATGGCTGGCCGTCTAAAAGCCGGCAGTATTCTTCGCCAAGAAATATTTGGTCAAAAACATCGGCGTCGCTGCTGTCATTCCCACGCATCTCAAGAGGACGGCGAAAGCCCCGTGGACGCACTTTAATGTTTCGTGGCGGAAAGAATCCCCATCTTCTTCGGGCGCGGCAAACCGTCCATTGTAAAGCGCCCCAAATCCCGATCGCACTCGCGTTTCTTGAGAAAGTTCTCAAGCGACTGATTTTATTCTGACCCACTGCCGATTTTCCTTTCGATCGGGAATCTCTCACACGCCAAAGTCATGGATCGATTGGCGGAATCCTTGCCAGCAAAGTAGCGCGAATCAATTGCCGCCTCTTTTTTGAAAGACAAAAAGCGCATGGGTTGCCCAAGTGCCCGGACATGTTCTGCGAACCAACGGCTCCGCCCACTCGGAAAGTGTGCAACAAATTCTGCGCAGCGCCCAATAAATAGTTCTGGAAGCGGATTTTCCATTATCGCGCAGATCTGACGCATGGCCCTGAGCTGGAAGCGCGCTTCTCTGGCTTCCCCCCGCGAGGCGCCGCGCGGCACGAACAGTCTTGACAAGCAATTGGTCCAGCAAAAGAAATTCCTGCCCCCCCCACATAACTGGCGAGAGTCCGGCCGTAGAGCCCGCTTCAATCCATTTCCGTGGGCTGCGCGGAAAAATGTGGGGCGCCTGGCCTTTGATCAACTCGATCAGCAGCAAGTGTCCGTCAGGCTTCAGAACGCGCGCCATTTCCTTTAACACTCCGTCCTGTTCCGGCGAAGCAATGTGCTGCACCACGGTCACGTCGGAAACCAGGTCGAATGCGCCATCGGGAAAAGGAAGCCTTTGCGCTCGCGCCGCCACTACAGCGAGACCCGACCCACCCGCAAGCGCGCGCCGCAGCATGTCTTGAGTTGCGTCCAATCCCACGGCGCAAATATTCAATTTCTTGTACCTGCGTAGCCATCGGCCCGTGCCACATCCGACATCGAGAACCAGGGCACCCTCTGAAAGTACGCAACGTCGCAACCCGCGGCGCCAGGATTCTTTTTGAAGACGATCTATGGTGATGTTGTACCACAGAGGCGCATCGGGATGAAGGACCGGAGCAAAACCCTGCTCGTCAGCACCTGTATAGGCGCTCGCCACCGTGTCCCAATATTCTTTCCATGAATACACTCAGCTCACTCTTCCAACCCATGCCGCTAAAATGTGATTGCGATTTCTTTCAACTGGTGAGCAAGGGTCCAGGCTCGCAAATGTCACGCACGTCAACGTACCGTGACCGCTGACCACATTGCAAGTCACTTTCTTGTCGGCAATTCTGTTTGAAGTCGATTATCGATGAGATTGTCAAATTGAGGGCGTTGATACACAACCCAAACTTCTGCGCACTGCTTCAACTGAGACCTGGTCTCAGTTCTTGATCTCTACCATCCGGATCCCAAAGCCCTGTGAGCTGACCGAAGCGCTGCCAGTAATTTTTAAGTCTCATCCATATCTGGATGGCCGGCTTGGCCTGATCCAATACTGCTTGTTTATGAAACTCCGGGAGCGCGACGAGCTCTTTTGCGCCGGATATAAATACGCCGATGTTATCGGGGTCTTTGATCACGAGCTGGTGGAGTGGAGGCGCCTGCAAGAATTGGTGGCTTCCCCCGTTCAAACCCGAGAGCACGGGCAGTCCGCAGGCCAGCGCCTCAGGGATGGAGTAGGGAAAAGCGTCGTAGCGCGAGGGGCAGACGGAAAAGTCGGCTGCGGAATAAACTTCCGGGATCAAGGTGAGGGGCGCATCGGACATAACCCGCACGTTGCTTCCGAGACCAAGCCAATTCTCAGAAGCGCCACGTATAGGCAAAAGCCACTGAATTTCAGGAAAAGCCGTCACCAATCTCTTTACGAGAGGGAAATTCTTGCAGGCCTGCGAGTTCCCGACAAATCCACCCACGAGGCCCGGGGTCAGCCACTCTAAAAATGATATATATAATGTATAATAAATATTCTTGGTGTAACAGATAAATAAAAATTCATCTTCGCGACGAGAATTGTGGGAATGTTCAATTTAAGGACGGCAGAGGTGCGCGGAGCTATACGGGGAACACAATTCCGAATGCCGATATTGCAAGGCGGCGGGCATCAAGAAAGTGGTTCTTCCATGTGATTTCGCACGGTATTCCCTCTATAGACCGGTGATCTCGCCAAACCGCTTCCAGTAATTCTCGGGTTTCATCCACTGTTCAACGGCCGACTTCGCTTTCATAAGGACCGCCTGCTTGAAGTACTCTGGGCGTGAGGCGATCTCCCTCGCCGCGGAAATATATGCCGTTATGTTGTCAGGATCTTGGATCACCAGGTGGTTCAGCGGCTCCTCCTGCAAGAACTGACAACTGCTGCCGTTCAATCCGGAAAGTACTGGTATGCCGCAGGCCAGCGCCTCTGTAACTGCAAATGGAAAGGCATCATACCGTGACGGACAAACTGAAAAATCAGCCGCAGAGTAGAGTTCTGGGATCGCACTCCGGGGAATGTTCGACATGACATGAGCGTTGGACCCTAAGCTGTTCTTGTTTTCCGGAGCACCGCGGAGCGCCAGTACCCATTGGATATCAGGCAAAGCTTCAATCATTCGCACGATGAGGGGAAAATTCTTCGTCGGTTGGGTATTTCCCACGAAGATCGCGACTATACCGTCCAGTGGCAATCCAAGATTCTTGCGACATGCTGCCCTGTCCAGCGGCCGGAAATTGCTCATATCCAGGGGATATCCGATTGTGATGCCGTCGTAACCAAAAAGTTTTTTCACTTCCAGCCGAACCAATTCCGACGCGCAGAACACCTGCTTTTTGCGGCCGCTATACCGCTCAAGCACCATGGAATCCCACCATTTGAGTTTCCAATAGCCGAGCGAGGAAATAAACGGTCGGATGGCTTCAGCCTGGCCGCGATAGGTCCCATGGTAAAGATGAAATAGCTTGCAGCCCGGGGGCACGCGCAAGGTGTGCCACCCCACAACGCTGTGAGAAAAAACCGCGACAACATTTGGGTGCATAGCTTTCTGAGCGGCGCGGCCGATGAAATATCCCGCCAGACCATCGGTCAAATGGCGGCTGACCATTCGCTCCAGCTTTTTAAATAACCGCGATCCGGTGTTTGCGCGGTGCCACACGCGCACGGCGTACCCGAGCTGCTGAAACCCTCGCACATGCTCGCGAACGCAGGCTTCCACGCCGCCCAGCTGCTCGGGCGAGTCGGAGCACAGAATGAAGACTTCCTTTTTCATAGCCAAAGGTTTCCAAGTCTCACACGGCGCGAACAGCCAGCTGGCCTAGGGCAATACGATTTGGCCCTTTTCAACATGGAACCTTCACTTCGGTTGCGCAAATAGCCAACGAACCGTGTAGCTCTCGTCCTCCAGCCAATCGCCTCGATAGTTACGTTGTCGGAGTATCTCCTGAATCTCATTCCCGAGCTCTGTCGTATGAACTTCGCACATGATCGGAGGGCCGATATGACCCATCAACCATTCCGCTCCCCTAAAAACATCAGCTTCTGCTCCTTCGACATCGATCTTGACGAAATCTGGAGGGGGATTCACTTTAGCAAGATCGTCTAAAGTCGTGCAGCTCACTTCAATGCATAGCTTAGGGTCCGTCCCAAAGACAGCTTGCGCGTGGGAATTTCCGTGGCCCCTCCCATCGTCCTTGGGTGAGGGCAGCAACAAAAGCTTTCCGGTATGGGAATAGGCTGCGAGTTGCAAGAGATTGAATTTTCCGTCGAGTTTGTTCATCCGCGCATGACGCTGAATAGTCGCGAAGTTTTGTGGGTCAGGCTCCAGAGTGATAACGTTTGTGCCCTTGCGAGCCGCTACAAGTGAGTAGAAACCCATGCCGCCACCTATATCGTAAAAGGTCTTTCCGGGCTTGAAATGTTGTTCCATGATGGCATCCGCGCTTGGTTCATAGCAGCCCTGCCACATGCTGTGTAGCCAGCGCGGATTAATTTCCAAATGCAATCCCTTACCGGGGCCGCCCTTCACTTCTAATACTTTCTCGCAAAGATCCGGCAGCAAGAGCAGACTAGCTTTCTTCATCAGGGGTGACAGCAAAGGCAGGCGCGACATCTTTCGAAGCAGGGGTGACTCACGCAGTCTCCACCATATCATTTCCCTCATCAACCACACCCCCTATTAAGCTATGGCTCAGATCCTCAATAATGTCTTTTACCAAATCATTTTCTTCACAAAAACATCAGTAGGAGCACCGGTGGCCGCGACGGATCGGTGGATTTTCAAAGAATTTCCAGGAAAGCACTGCAATACAGACAGTCGATACTGATGCACTGACGCTCACTGTTCCTCGTCAGAAGCCACGAACCACATTGGAAGCGTACTCCGGCCATCCATATTATGCAGCCTGTAATTTCTGGCTGAAAGCCAGGTTCTCACTTTGTTCCTGTTTTCATAGGTGTGAACTTCACACAGCACAAAAGGGCGTGAGGTCCGGAATAATTCAGCTGCTCCATCCAAAACTTCAGACTCCGACAATTCCACGTCAATCTTCAGAAATGTGGGAGGAATGGAACCACTGCGGGAAATGTATTCGTCCAAGGTGATCCCGGCCACCTGAACACGGTTGATATTGGAGCTGGCGACCTTGCCGACCTTTCCATCCACGAGACTGGACGCTGAGGGCGCGCGCTCGAATTCCACAGGTCCGGAGGATGACCAGACCGCTGCTTCAACGACTTCAATTTGTGGAAAATTGTTTTTTGCGACCGTCGCGCGAAGAAGGGCTGCGTTTTCCGGGTCTGCCTCAAAGGCAATCACTCTTCCTGAGTCACTCACCAGCCGCGCAGCCGCCAGGCTGAAAAAACCGGTGTGAGCTCCCACGTCGTAAAAACAATCTCCTGGTTTGAGTTGAGCGGCCAACAATTCCTGGGCTTCGCGCTCGTGATCCCCACTGAGCATTTGATACTCGAAGCGTGGATCAATTTTGAGCCACAGCCCCTTGCCGAGGCCATGGGGGATCCGCGCCCATACTCTTTTTTTGCCGGCGAAGACTTTTCCGGCAGCCGCGTGCACAAGTGTCCCCAGCAGGGGCACATGCGTTAGACCTGAATAGAGATTCCTGGCGAAAGAAGAGGCGGATAACGTTCCTAACATTCTTCCCGTAAAATTATCAGCATCATCATGGAAGGGAGGCGGCGTGAGGCCATCGTGCTCTTGATTATGGACAGGTTCGCTCATGGGCAAGTTTTCCCCAACTCAACCACAGCACTTGCCTGGAGGTCAAAAGATGCGTCCAGCCTCAAACTACCCTTCAAGTGCTCGTAAACGTTCGAGTCCGTGTTGGAAATAACGCTCATTTCCGGAACCTGGACATATTCAAACCACTCATGGCCATCGAATATGCGGATTTCCCAAAAGTAGATCCCCGGATTCACGGGGAGGCTCCCGAAGGTATGGACGAAATCCATGTGGCCGGGGTTTATCTGTACATCGTGGTACAAGTTGGACCACAGAATGGTGTTATCGCCGCTTCGCAAAGCGATGAACAGGATTCCTTTTCGAATCTCTTTCTTCGCGTAGGCGCCGAACCTCAAGACAATTCTGTCTGGGCATCGATCCAAATCGAGCTGATTGGATTGGGAATTCTCAACCATCCAGCGGGTGAAGGCGATGGGCCCGGGCGAATGTTCCAGGTCGTCGGCTTTCACGTTGAGACACGAGGCCTCATATTCGTTGACGATTTCGCGGGCGGGCCCGTCGCGGCGCACTTTCCCGCCATCAATCCACAGGGCGCGCTCACAAAGGCGGCGGACATGGTTCATCTGGTGACTTACGAAAATGATGGTGCGGCCGCTCTGCGAGACCTGCTCCATTTTCCCCAGACATTTGCGTTGAAAGTCGAAATCACCCACCGCTAGAACCTCATCCACGAGAAGAATTTCAGGTTCCAGGTGGGCGGCCACGGCAAATGCAAGACGCATCTGCATCCCGGTACTGAAATGCTTCAGAGGCGTGTCAATGAAAGTCTCCACACCGGCAAAATCCACGATTTCGTCAAATTTGCCCACGATTTCGGGCTTCTTCATTCCCAGGATTGCGCCGCTTAGGAAGACGTTTTCCCGGCCGGTCAATTCCGGATGAAATCCCGTTCCGACTTCGAGCAGGCTTCCGACGCGCCCGTGAACTTCTGCGAAGCCCTCTGTGGGCCTGGTTATACGAGCGAGAATCTTTAGAAGAGTGGTTTTGCCAGCGCCGTTCCGGCCAATCAAGCCAGTAACTTCTCCTTCGCGGACCGAGAGGGACACGTCTTTTAATGCCCACAGAAATTCAGCCGGCGGGCGGCGGCGCAAAGGCGCCTTGAGGATATTTGTGAGCAGGTCTCGCAGGGCGAGATAGCGCTGTCGCTCTCCAATCTTGTATCGCTTGGCGAGTTTTTCAACATGGATAGCGGAGTTGTTCATCGGCTAGACCACGTCCACAATTGTCGTTTCCATTTTTTGGAAGAAGACAATGCCCCCGAAGAGAATCACGAGAACGGCGGCAGTGGAAACCATCAGCATGGCACCCGGAGCAGGCCCACTACCTGTCAAAGACCATCGAAAGCCATCGATTACGCCAGTCATGGGATTGAGGGCATATACCCATTGCCACTTCGCGGGCACCAGTGAACTCGGATAGGCAACCGGCGAAACGAACATCCAGAATTGAACCAGAAAGGGCAGCACATAACGCACATCGCGATAAACCGCATTCAGGGCCGAGAGCCACAGCCCCACTCCCAGTGCCGTGAGCATGGCAAGCAGGAGAAATACGGGGAACAGGAGTATGGCAGGAGAAGGGCGAATTCCATAGAAGACCATCATTACCAGAAAGAGCATCAGGGAAGCTGCGAAATCCACAAGTCCTGAAATAGTAGCTGCAAACGGGAGAAGCACCCGAGGGAAATAAACTTTCGTAATGACTCTCTGGTTTTCAACAATCGTATTCGTGGCGCCTTGCAACGCACCGGAGAAATACATCCACGGCAAAAGGGCGCTGTAATAGAAGATTGGATAGGGCAGCCCGCCCGAAGGCACGTGCGCCAGCTTGCCAAAGAAAAGCGTGAAAACCAGCATGGTAAGAAACGGTTGAAGAACAGCCCACAGGACTCCGATGGCTGTTTGCTTGTAGCGGATCTTGATATCACGCCAAACGAAGAAATAAAGCAGGCTGCTGTAGCGCCAGGTCTCCACGAGACTCAAATCCATCCATCCACGTGGCGGAGCAATCCTTAGGAATGGTCTTTCAGAATTGAGATATCGAGAGTCCGCGATGACCCCAACCGAGGAATCGCTCATACGAATAACTTCCGGGCCATTTTCAACGGATTTTGTCATGGCTGCTTATTACTGGGCTGGTCTTCGTTGAGCTGTTGAATGTCTTTCTGTTCAATTTGTCGAAGCATTCGATTCCGATGAAATAAATATGCCTCTATAGTTTCCCAGCCACTTTCAGGTACAACGCGAAACTGATTATAGACCATTATCCGCCAGGAGATTGGTCCGCGGACAGGAATCAGATGACCTCCCCACTGAAAGATAAAGCCGATGTTCCAAGAAATGAAAATACACACGGCAAGCGCACCGCCCACGAAAGCTTTGCTTTCGTTTTTCCAGAGGCGGCTGAAGCGTTCAAAAAATGCCGCGAGACCCAGGATAAAGATGGGGCCGAGAGAAATGAAAAAACGGTTACCGAATGACGCCAGGCCGTCCCAATTCACATAGCAGGCGATGACGTAATAAAAAGTGACGAGAGTGATCCAAAGTGAAAAGGCGAGGGGACGATCCAACCGGTGGAACATCGCCATCCCGAGCATGGCCAGGATGAGAATCGGAGTCCAAGAAAGCAGGCCGTGGTCAGAAGAAAACAGCACTTTAAACAACACCGGGCGCGCCCAACGCCAATCCGTTGCGCCCGGGTAGCCCGTCGTGAAGAATCCGCCGTAAATAATTTTCTTGGTGATCAGAGTGGGAAGCATGCCGATCACGAAAATCAAACCAAACAACAGGTGAAAACTGAGCAGGCTCGCCACGGATTGGCGCGACCCGGATTGCTGCGATTCAGGCCCGGTCCGGATCGCCTCAACATATTGCGCGATGGCCTCACATCCGGGCACCAAGAGGAGAACAACGTTGAGGTAGTAAACATTCACCATCAATGCGGCGAGCAGTCCTAGGACGACCCATTGAAATGCGGTGCGCCGGCCACGGTTGCGATGCCAATACCAAAGGAACAGTGCCACGGAAAAAAGTGAATGGGCGTGGGACCACGAAGGATTTAAGTACATGTACACCGGAAGCGGGCTGGCAAGCCAGTACCCGACGGTGGCCAGGAAGGCCCATTTTTCGGAAATGTAATGGCGTGCGAGGCAGAAACTGAGCCACAGACCGAGGAATCCATAGAGCGCCGTGGAAAGCGCCATGGCCAAAAGATATGGACGCGTGAACCCTGAGAGGGAGAAGTTAGCGCCGAAGTAGTCGAGGCAAACCAGCACGTAGTGGACTGTGGCGACGAAAGGCGCCCAGAGAATAGCCGGTCCCACACTGAAGTGATTGTCAATGTGGTGAGTCGAAGTGTACTGGCTGGCGAGGACCTCCCCGTTAGGACCGATGCGGCCCATCGTAAATGACGCATTGCCGGCCTGCCATTCGTCCTCAAATTGCAAATTGTGATCTATTAACGGGGAGTGCAGGTAGGCGTAATAGCCGACACCATCGCCATGTATCCAAGGATTGACAATAGGAAGCGATAACACGAACAACAGGACGAGCATCTTTGGATAGGAAAGAGAAACAAGATGACGCAAACGGCCATGAGGTGTTGAATTCTGTGGCAACAAGTTTTTCTGTGATTTTGAATTCGTCCGCAATTCGGCGCCGCTTTGCATCGACCTGTTTTGCGCGTCTACAGAATTCGCGAGGGACCTCGCTCCCGCCGGTTTAGGTTACCGAATCATACCTTCATCCAAGTTTTTCATACCATTATTTGAAAAGGCTGTACCGAATTGTGCTCCATAATCCTGGCAATGCATCCCGCCATCCGATTTTTTTTCCTTCCGCGTAGGTACGCCCATAATATGAAATGGGCACCTCGAAAACGCGCCAGTCCTTGTTTCGGGCAATCCTGGCGGTGACTTCAGGCTCGAAACCGAAACGGTCTTCTTTCAGCTCGAGATGCTCGATAACCTCGCGTCGAAAAACCTTGTAGCAAGTCCAGACGTCGGTAAGGTTCAGGTCCGTGAGCATGTTGGAGACTGTGGTGAGCACCCAATTCACATTGGAATGCCAGTAGTAGAGGACGCGGTGGGGCCCACCGAGAAAACGAGAGCCATACACAACATCAGCCCTGCCGCGTTCAATGGGATCAAGCAAACGGTGGTAGTCCTGAGGGTCGTACTCGAGGTCAGCATCCTGAATCAGGATGTTCTGGCCGTTCGCTTCTTTCATGCCGCGGCGCAACGCCGCGCCCTTCCCGCGGTTCCTGTCCTGCATCAAAACCCGAATATTGTCAGTACGGAGCTGACGGCCGGTTGTGGGAAGTATGAAAATCTCCGGGGACTGCTGAGCAGAAAGTGAAATCTGTTGCAACAGATCACGAGTGCCATCCGTGGAGGCGTCGTCTACAATAACGATTTCTTTCTCAATATCTACGGACTGCACGCGGACAAGAATCTCTTCGATCGTTTTGCGTTCGTTATAAACGGGGATAACTACGGAAACCCACGGCCTTTGCGAATTGGAATCCATTTTCTCTCATCCGCCCTCCCGGACACGCCGCGAAAGCCATGCTCTCCATTGCGGTTTCCCCGGGCTGTTTAATGCTGCTCGGTTAGACAGTGCTATCCCCGGCCTTAGCCGGCGCACAAGCGGAAATGTCCTGCCTGAGGCCCCCAGGATAGGAAGGCAAAAGAACAGAGTTCAATTTCCGCTGCCGTTTGTCTGCGCAATCCCGATCAAGTTCTGCTTCTTTTGGAAATGGCTTGTCACCCGGTCGATAATCTCTTCGAGCGGAGTGGCCGGTCGGAAGCCAGTCAAGCGCTCCAATTTGTCCACACAGGGCACGCGCCGCATCATATCCTCGAATCCCGGTTCGTAGGCCTGGTCGTAGGGCGTATAGGTTACCGGAGAGGTACTGCCAGTCCGCTCCTTCACCATCTGGGCCAGGCCTTCCACGGTGATTTCGCGATCGGTTCCGATGTTCACCACTTCTCCGATGGCCTTATCGCTCGCAATCAGGCGCAGCATGGCTTCCACCGTGTCCTTGACATCACAGAAGCAACGAGATTGCTGCCCGTTACCAAACACCGTGATGGGGGCGCCTTCCAGTGCCTGAGAAACAAAGTTTGGAAGCACCATCCCGTAACGGCCGGTTTGTCTTGGGCCCACGGTATTGAAAAAACGCGCAACAACCACCGGCTGCTTTTTTTCCTTCCAATAAGCCAGCGCCAGGAATTCATCCAAAGCCTTTGATGCGGCATAGCTCCATCGGCCGATGGTAGTTGAGCCAAGGACCAGGTCCGCGTCCTCATGAAATGGGAAACAGGCGCTCTTGCCATAAACTTCGGAAGTGGAGGCGATGAACACGCGCTTGCGCTTCTTGTAAGCGGCCTCAAGAACCAGCTGGGTCCCGTTCACATTCGTCTCAATGGTCCGCACAGGGCTCTCCACAATCAGGCGAACGCCCACGGCCGCAGCCAAATGGAAAACCGCGTCGGACTCATCCACCAGTTCCGCAAGCAATTGCCGGTTCTCAATGGAGTCCAGAAAGTAATGCATCCGATCGTTCGGTTTCAGGTGGCGAATATTTTCCATGCTGCCGGTAGAGAGATTGTCAAACAGCAGCACCTCATCGCCGCGGTCCAGGAGCCGCTCGGCGAGATGCGATCCAATGAATCCAGCACCGCCCGTGATTAAGAAGCGCACGTTTCCCCCTTAAGAATTCGAATTATATCGAGTGACTCAGGCGCTCGCGGCCGTCTTTTTTGCCTTATTGTCGTGACTATACCCGCCGTAGGAATAGGGGTAATAGCGATACGAGTAGTAATAATCGGGCGCACTTGAGTCCACGGCATTGAGCAGCACGCCCAGCATGCGGCACTTGACGCCGGCCAACATGTCGCGCATTCGGCTGAATGCTTCCTTCGGCGTTTCACCGCTGCGGACTACCAGAAGAACCCCGTCCACCAATACCGACAGGATCACGGCATCGGTGGCTGCCATAACCGGAGGCGAATCGATGACGATGAACTTGTACTCTTTCCTCAGTGCCGCAATCGCCTGCCGCAGCCGGTCCGACGAAAGCAAGTCCGCCGGATTTGGAGGAATCGGTCCGGTGGGCACGGCGGAAAGATTTGTGATTACAGGATGCGGCACTGTGATGAGGTCCAGGGATGACACACCCGCAAGGTAAGAACTCATCCCCGCGTACTTGCCTTCCGGCAGGCTGAGCGCTCGTGTGACTCCGGGCTTGCGCAAGTCGCAATCGATCAGAAGTGTGCTATCCCCCAACTGGGCCAGGGTGACGGCCAGGTTTACAGCCGCCGTGGTCTTGCCTTCCCTGGGCAGCGCACTGGTTACCAGGATGACCTGCGGTGGATGCCCTGCCTGAGAGAGCAACAGGGAAGTACGCAAAGAGCGGAATGCTTCGGAAACCTGCGACTGCGGCATGGAATAAGAGACCAACTCCAGCCGCATATCTTTTCCTTCGCCCGTCGCGCCTTTCAGCATTCTCGCCATCTTGCCCTGTCTGCCATCCAGTTTGCCGAATGCCGGCACAACTGCCAGAGAAGGCAGTCTCGCCAGCATTTCAACGTCGTCCGGCGTCTTTACCGTGTTATCCATGTATTCGCGGAGAAACGCCAACCCCAGGCCCCCCACCAGGCCCACCATGATGGCCATCAAGAGGTTGCGCGACTTGTTCGGACGCGATGGGTACGAGGGCACCATGGCCGGATCCACGATGCGGATATTCGTCGAGTGCAAGCTCGCACTTATCCCCGCTTCCTTGAGTTTCTCCAACAGCCCTTGATAGATCTGTTTATTTTCATCGGCATCGCGGTTCAGAATATTGTAGTCCACCATTTTCTTGGCCATGTCGTTGACTTCTTCCTTCTGCCGTGCCAACGACTGTTGCAAAAGGGTCTCGCGCTGCATGGCAGTGCGGTATTCCTGCTCGATGCGCCCGACGATGTTCTTTTTTTGATCAGCTACGAGTTGATCCAATTGCTTTATTTGCTCCTGCAGGCGTTGGGCGGAGGGCATATTCGGGCCTGTCCTGCTCAACTCCTCTTGATACTTATCGCGTAGCTCGGCTTGCTTGCTCGCGAGTGTCTGAATGAGGGCGCTGTCGCGCACGGCAGGAAGTGATTCTAAATTGCCTGTTTTGGCCTGTTCGAAATCCGCCTCTTTCTTGATGCGGTCGGATTGCGCGGCCGTCAATTCCTTGTCAATTTCAGCCAATTTCTCGGTGGTGATGTTTTGTTTGTCGTCGATCGTCCAGATTTGGTTCGTGCGCTCGTATTCCAGTCGTTTTTCTTCAGAGTCTTCGACCTTGCGCCTCATATCGTCGAGTTGCCCGGTCAGATATTTTTCAGCGTCATTGGTGGCCTGGTAGTGGCTTTCAAAATTCTGCGCCTTGAAGTTTTCCAGATGCGCGTTGAGTACGCGCGCTGCAAGCTGTGGATTGGTGGCTTCGAATGTGACGTCCAGCAACCGCGTATTGGGGACGCGCTTTACACTAAGCGACCCCTCAAACGCGCCAAGGATCGCCGGCCTAGAGATCGGGGCCTGGTCGGCGGCAAGCGTGGGGAGCGCTGCGGTGTCGCCCGGTGCGCCCCCAAAGGACGGTTCGTCCGCCAAAAACGTGGACTTGATGGTCTTCAAGGCCAGAGTATCGCTCTGCAGTACCTTCGATTCCGTTTCGATATAATTATCAAGATCTGCATACAGGTCATCACTGTTGACACCCTGGAATGGCAATACCCCCGGCGATTCGTGGTCAATCTGGATTCGCGATGTGGCCTCATAGACCGGTTTCATCTTGAATGTGGCGATGGACACCAACGTTACCACGGTCACCATGAAAGTCAGGATGAGCCACTGGTGCTTGCGAACAATCAGCAGGTAGTCAATCAGGTGCGGTTCGCGCCGCGATATCTCCCAATTCAAAAGAGAAGGGGGAGAAATAATCTCGATCGCTCCGCTTGCTTTTCGATCTCTAGGTATGATGTTAGCTTCGTCCATCTATCCTTCCGAATTGTCCGCTGTTTGTTTTCGTGTTTCCGAATTGCTCATTGGCTGGGGATGATGTTCTTAGGATACTGGTTGACAGACCGCCGGAGCATCGCACAGACATGCACGACGTCACAGAGCGCCCAATCGTAGGAGAGCAACTCCAGACGTCAGAGTGAGGAGTATGTCTCCTGTGCGATGCAAGGCGTGTTTTCCAGCACTGTCGGGAACGAACAGGATGTCGTTCGCGACCAACTTAGTATCACCACCCTTGCGCTGCATTACTTTCCTCAGATCCACTGGAATCTCCTGGTTTTTCCCAGTGACCGGATCCTTCCGCAGGATCACGGCTTCATTTGGTTTTGCGGTTGATAGGGTCCCCTGCGCCAGGGCCAGCGCCTTGAAAGTGGTCATCTGATCCGCGTCGTTTGCAAGCACGAACCCACCGGGATGCGTGACCGCACCTACCACGTACACGATTCCCCCGCGCGGGACCGTTACCACGTCACCCCCCGACACCAGGAGGTTGTTTTGTGGGTCCGTCTTATTGATCAGATCCCAGATATTTACAGTAAGAGTCTGGGGCATATCCAACGAGGCATCTGCGGGCGCCGAATTGGTCCGGGATTCTTCCAGGAACTTATCCCGGGTGATGATCACGTTGCTGCCCGCGTCGTCTGCGATTCCGCCGCATCTGGAAAGGACTTCGACCAAGCTCATGGGGCGCGAACTCTGTATCACTTGTGGCATTTTAACTGACCCAATCACTGTTATCGGCAGGCTGCGTTGTTCCTTAATGGTCACGGTGACCTCTGGGTGGGTCACCAAGCCATTCGATTGTAACAACTCAGAAAGCTTTTCCTCGAGCTGGGCTCCTGTGAGCCCACGCGCTAGGACTCGAACCGGCAGTAGTGGAAGCGCTATATACCCGGTTTCGCTCACCCGCACCTCGCGGGAAAGCTGAGGGACATCGAACACGTCCACGGCCAGCAGGTCGCCGCTGCCAATTCTGTAATCGCCGCCCGAATTATCATCAAGGCGGGCTAGATCCCTGAGTCTACTGTTAGTTTGGTCGGCTGATTCGAGGCGGGGCTGTTGGGCGAAAGATGGGCTTGCAACTACTAGTATTACCAGTGCTGCCAAAAGACACACTTTTCCTAGGATGATAAATACACCTTTATTATGAAGCATTTGAAAGACTCCCCCACGGTTACTGATTATACTGAAGACTTGGACTTTTGGCACTGCCATTTACTACTGGAGACAAATGCTCCCAATCAGTTAGTAGGCTCAAACACAGGGCTCGATGAGGCCATTCCTGCCAAAAGATAGAAGAGAAGAGCGTTTGCTGGAATATGAAGGTTGAAATCCGCCATCCCATGAATCATCAATCCTCCGCAAGCCACCAACGCCCCAAGTTGAACGGCGTGAACCATCGTATCCTGGCGAGATGACAGGTTCATGATGCCGTATGTGGCCAGGGATATCACGAAAGCCAGCCAGCACAACCCTCCGGCGATTCCGGTTTCCGCAAGCAGTTCAAAGTGATCGTTATGGACGTGATCAATGATCTTACCCTCGTATTCAGTATCGTATTTGGGAAAGACCGAGATGGTAGTTCCCAAGCCCGTACCCAAAATCGGATAATCTTTAAATATATGCCATGCTGACTTCATCATGGAAACCCGTCGCCCCTCACTCACTTCTGGGCCATGCATCTCTGAGAACCGTTGCATGACCTGTCCCACTCCCAGCCAGGCCACCAACGCGCCGGCAAGCGCAAGCGCAACCATGAAGGTAAGCAGGTAGCGCTTTTCTCCGCGCCGCAACCACAACAACGTCGCAAGAAACATCACCTCGAATCCAAACGCTACAATCCCTCCCCGTGACGCGCATAGGAACAGGGCTCCAATCGGCAGGGCAGTGCAGAATGCTAGCATCGGCAATTGCTCCCTCCGAACTCCTTGCACTGCCAACATCGACAGGCCCACAGGGATAATGAGTTCCATCAGACCAGCGAAATGATTCCGGTTGACGTATGGTCCGTAAATCATTCCTCCGAACCTCAGCTCGCGGACCCAGTACAATTTTCCATTGGAGGTCAGATCTTGCAGGATTCCGAACACCGCAACGCCGAATCCCAGCAATACGAGGAACCATGCGAATGCCCGCCATTGGCGAGGCGTTCGGAATGCCTGCGTCATCAAGAAAAGAAGAATCAAATAGCTGGTAAGCCGGAGCAGTTCCAGCTTCGTCAAATATGGATAAAGAGAGAGCGGGATAGCCAGCTGCACGAGACCTATGATTTCCACCCCCACCAGCGGCCACAGCACCGGGGTCCATCGAATTTCTTTGGAATCTCCTCTGGCCGCCAAGAATCCCCACCAAAGGAAAAGTGCCACAGCTCCGATTTCAAGGATGGACTCAGACCAGGTTTCGACCGCGCCGTGGGCAAGCACGCCGAAAGTGATCAATACGCAGATCCCGACGCGGATGATGCTCATGGATTTGGATGTCCACCTGTGGGGAGAAGTGACACATCATCGATCCAGACAAATCCCGCCATTTTGTTGTCAAACCTCTTGCTTGGCAGCCGGCTGACGTATATGCGTAAGAGGTAAACGTCTGAGGCCGTCGTAAAATCCGCCGTCTGCACTTCCCAACGTCTGTCTCCCGTGAAATCGCTCAACAAAATTTCCGGCTGACCTCCGCCTTGGAATCCAATCAGAAATCGCGGCCCGCTGTCCGTAGTGATTCCCCCGGTCCGGAGATATCCTTCAAAGTGATATTTTGTATTTGGCTCGACGGGAATATCCTGCCAGAGCCCATTAAAATTGAAGTTCTGCGTGCCATCAAATCCGATTCGCAACGCCCTCTTACCCGAATGTTGCGATGCCATTTCGTACCCATAAGTGACTCCCGGCAGAGCGTCCAAGTGCCAGTCCAGCCCGCCATTGGCGATGTCATATTCAAACCCGCCATTGAATACGAGCGAATCACCCTGGGTCACTTCATCTGGGTTTCCACTGGCTACCACTGCCTGCCGCCAAATTCTGCGCGCGTCATCCCCGCGGACCGCAGAAAGTAATTGGTTGATGAGCGGGAAAATCGTCTTGATGGGAATGCGCCGCCCGCTGGCCACCATATGGTCCCAGACAACGGTTGCAGGCTCGATCTCATTCTGTGAGCAAAAAAAATCGAGCGCTTGCCGCTGTGCATCCAGGTCATCCGGCAGGACCTTGGTAAACAGATCGTTCACGTTTTCAGTCGCGCGCCAAACTCGCGAAATGGCCAAGGGGATCAATTGCGGAGTAATCCCCAGAGCGACGTGGATCTCTTTGTAACCTTCAGGGGTTTCCCCCTGGCGAATCAGGAAGCTTCCATAGCGCCAATGAACATCCGAAGAAACCGGATACACACCGACTGCCCTCTGAAATGCGTCTCGGGCCTGATCCAATTGGCCCGCTGATTCATAAGCGTCCGCAAGCCCCATCCAATAATCTGCCGAACGAGGATTAATCTCGGTAGCTTTGCGCAGATAGCCGATGGCCTGGCCGGTGTTGCTATTTTCCAGATTTAGCTGCTGGTTTATCCCCAGCCGGTACCAGTAATCCCCATTGCCCGGTTCTATCTGCGTGGCATCCTTCAAACCGTTGAAATTTGGAGAGTTGGCCAAAACGTCGGCGTACCACACCAGACTCACGGTGTAGCTCACGCCGAGGAATGCCAGGAGTGTGAAACCGAGAATGCCCCATCTCAGAGTTGGGTTGACGAGCCGGATGCTCATGGTCTCATTGGCACAATGCTACAAGTCCCCTTCGCCGTGCAAGATTCACTTTCGGAAGTGTTGTTTTCTGCTACAAGTTCATTCTATATGGAAACTGGCAGTCTGCCGAGCCGACGCCAGGGATGCTGGTGGGCTAGCCGGACTTCGGACCGCGGATCCCGTACCTCCGAATTAGAAGAAACGGCCTCACCCACCGGTGTGCCCCCGAGAGTTTCTTCGGGAGAGGCAAATCCGCCCGATCGGGGTCTGTCGGTGAAGTTGCCAGCTTAAGCGCATACAGGACTCCTTCGTTGAACCTTTCGCGAGTCGCCACGCGAAACCGGAATCGTTGGAAGACAGGAGGGGTCAGGATCTCCAGTGAAAATCGCTCGCAAATCCCTCTGGCCAGTCTGTGCGCGACTGCATCACGCTGCGTTTGCTCTAACACTTCCTCCGGCAAGGGTGTATCCAGCATTGTGGAGGCGACGCAAAGCGCCAGCCGCACCATTCGTCCGGCGCCCATCTTGTTGGCACGCTCGAACAGCGTCCCCCAGTTTATTTCTCCAGCGCTCAGGGTCAGTTCCGCGATGTCGGCGATCCAAATCAGCCGCTCCCAAAAATGCTTTGTCCCATGAACTGCAAGCAGAATGAATGTGTCTTCGGGAGAAAAGCCAACTATTTCGCCGTCAGCCAACTTCGCGGCCTTCAGCCGGTATCGCATCTCCTCCAGCTCCAGGGGACGGGGATAATACCGCAGCGTCTTCTCAGTTTGCAGCTCCACGATCACATTTCCCGAGGCTTTTCTAAACTGATATTCGCTTCGTGTGGGACGCTCACCTTCGTTAGATTCGATTCTTCCGAATACCGCATCGAAGCCTTCGGCCTCGAGCAAAGCCGCCGCGCGAGGCATCTCGCTCTGGAGCAACGCGAAATCCAAATCCGCAAATTGCCGCAGCGCAAGATCTCCATAAGCCTGTGCCGCCAGCAGTGGCCCTTTGTAAGGAATCGCCTGTATCCCTTCCGCGCGGAAACGCTTGGCCAGACGAATCATTTCCGCGGCCAGGAAAAGATTTCGTTGAGCTGTTTCCTGCAGAGCCATCCTCAATCGGGGACGCCATTCCGCTGGGACGCTTTCCGGACAGATGGCCAGGAGCTGCCGGCACAACAGCGGCAAAACGCCGTGCGCGGTCGCCCCGTTGATGAGCGCAGTCCAATCAACCGGCTGCCGCGCTAGTGCTGCTATTTGCTTCGCATAAGGGTCTGACAATCGCGTCCGTGCACACGCAATCAATATCTGTTTTTCAGCGCTTCGCATGCCCCACGAAGATGTTTTGGAAGGGACCACGGCCAGCTACACTTTGCCGCCAATTCTCCCCTCAAAGCAACTGATAATCGGGTTTGCAGTGCAGACAGTTTGAAACCGGGGTGCAGATGATTTGGGTCTGGTTGCGGTAGTTTCAGGCGGTTCAACCAGGCTTGACCAACTGCTTGGCGACTTCCGCTGCCTGTGAAGGATGAGCGGGGTGAAAGCTTGCTCCAGAGGGCCGGAACCAGCCGGCAAACGCTATCTTCGGCACAGCTCCGCGAACGGGAGCAATGCGATGCTCCAGATTGTCACCAATCCGAAAGATAATCGCATCTCCAAATCCCCTGTTCGCTAACCTGCAATGCATTTGCCTCGAGATCTTATCTCTCAATTCCAATTCTCCTCCCACAAAAGCCTCTGGAGACAGATTGAGGCTTAGCGCGAGCCGTCGCGGATCCTCTTCGCTTACGTCATCGTGCCAGTTGGTGGAATGGCCTTCGGCCGGCTCCATTCGATAAAGGCGGCCCCAGAAAACCCCTATCGGTCTACATGCCGTCACGCGCTCCAACCATCGCAGGAATTCGGGCAAATTCATTAGGAAATGGAGCGTTGAGAGCGAGACATCTTGTGGCAACCAGTATTCAGTGCCGATCCCTCTATTCTCTCGCGGGACAAATCGTCCTACACTCAACTGCTCGGTGATGGTCTCCAAAATGGCGGGATCGATCAGGCGTGGAAGCAGGATGTAATGACGGCATGCAAAATCTGCCTGAAGTTTTTCGATCCAGCGGGGTTCTGATTCAAAGGCCACTCCCCTTTTGGTAAGCTGGATCATATCGGCTGGGCTCGTTTTTCCGCGCGACGAGCCAAGTCTAGCGCACTGCAAATGTTATCGCCAGCGCATTAGCCACCTATGAAAATATTACATCCCATCAATTCCGGTCGGCTCGGAAAGTAAAAAATGCTGTACATTCCATCCCGCCAATGGCGTTATATACCTTTCGAAATTCAAGGCTCGTGGAATTGGGTTCCGACACGAAAATTTCCGGCTGCGCATCTCAAGTGAATCCTCCTTCTCTTGGGCTGCGCAATGCGCCCGACGAAGAACCTTCCATCAAGGAAGCAATCCTCCTTCTGGTTTTCACCTTTGGCGTGCAAGTTTTTGAAGCCTGGAGAACGACGGGTTGGAGGGCTCGAGCGGCCGGACTGTTCGATAATGTGGACAACTCAAATTACATTACTATTGCCGATTTTATCCGCCATTGGACTCCCACGCCAGGTTTTGACTTGCACCATTTCTGGGGATACCCGTATTTCATTGTCGCGGTTTCAAGCATTTTTCATCTGCGGAGTGTCGATGCTCTCATCCTAATCTCTGTCTCGTCATCGCTCATCACCTGCCTCCTGGTCCACAGACTTTATGGAGGGTTGGTGGCTGTGGCCTTTGGGATGGTCAGCTCCACATGGGTACTGCTTTCTGTATTTGGCGGCTGCGAGCCATTGTTTATGGCCCTGCTCTTCGGCGCATTCCTGGCGGTTCGCCGAGAGCGGTTTGTGGTTGCAGCTCTCCTCGGGTGCCTGGCGACGACTGTCCGCCCCATTGGACTCCTGATGCCTGCGGCATTGTTTGGCTACCTGCTGTGGCTGCGCGATTGGCGAACTACCCTCAAGGTATCTGCTGTCGGACTTGTATCGGTGGTCGCTTATTTAACTCCCGTTTACATGCTCACCGGAAATCCGCTGATTCAGCCCACTCTGTACAGCGTCGCCTGGCAGACACATGATTTGCCATTTGCGCACCGCGGGTTGTTTACGTTTCCAGGTCTCCGCTTGGCGGAGGGTTTCTACTACCTCCATTCGACAATTTCCGATTACCCATATTGGGGGATGTGGTTCTCCTCGGCCCTCAGATTTGCCTGGATTCTTGTCGCCATTGGCGGCGCCATATTGTTGTGGACTCCGCGTCGCTGGCGTGACCTTCCTCCAGTGGAAACGACATTTGCGTGCGCCTATTCGGCGTTTCTACTCTGCTATAACTTCGACTATGCCGCGCTCTATATTCAGCGGTTCATATTGCCCGTTCTACCGTTCATCCTGTTCGCAGTGCGAAGATGGATTCCGCGGGATCGCCGCATCCTCTGGCCGGTCGCGGGCTTATGCGTACTATTCAACACCATAATCTTATTTGGACCGAAAGCTGTATTTGGGCTGACTGCCCCTAAGATTGCTCCAAGATACGCGCCATGAAGCCAGGATTGTCTGAGTGCTTCCATTGGAGACGTGAAACTCGGTGTTTGGGAGGGATCAACTCAGCGGCTATACTTCTGAGAGACCGCCCCGGCGAATTTTAGCGCCTCGTGCCATCCGGTAAACCGTTCGGGAAACTCCGTTGTGAGCGCGCGCGCAATGTCCTCGAGTGTCGCCCGCCCATCCATAAGATTGAGAACCCTTCGCGACAGGACTGCTTCCTCGGTAAGAACAGGAACGTGGTCGGATGCTGACTTATGGATCTGCCCGGGAGGAAGAGGGTAACCTTGAAAGGTGGATTGTTTAAAGAGATCGCGGGTCTGCCCCTGTAAACTCGCAGGTTTCACATGTGTTTCCCAACGAAAGACGTAATCATCACCAACCAGCTTAGCGTCCAATTGAACACAAACCGTGTCGCCCTGCGCGAGATTCACGGGATGCTCCCACGGGAAAAACATCGAGGCGTGGATGGTCTCCGGCCCGAAGGGAGAGTTGGAATAAAGCACGCCATCCGCCAGGTCTGCGTCAAACCAAGCCAACAGGCCGTGCCCTGTTCCTGAGCGCTTGACCGTCCACTGAACTTCGCCGCGGGCATCAGGGCTCGCAATTGTTGAGTAATCAAGAGTGACCCATAGCCTCGGCTCCGAAAGAAGTTGATCCGGAGTTGCCCGCGCCCTCTTCATGCAGTTCACTGCGCGCCTCCGGGCGGGAGACAGGTTTTGTTCTGGCGCGCTTTGCTCCCACGAATCAACCATCCTCGAATAAACCTTCGGAAGATCTACTACAGCAACCAAAATCGTATCTTTCCGGGGAGATAAAACGCCTTGCGGCTTCAGGAACCGTTCCCGTGCGTCAATAATCGAAGGTATGTTCTGCGCGAACAGAGGCAAGATGCCGCGGAGATCCGAGAAAACGATATCCACACGTTCGGGTAGAGTCACCTTTGTCGAAAAGCCCTCGAAAAACACGATGCGATCGGAAAAGTTATTCGCAACAGCAATTTCCCGTGCAACCTGGATAACGTCGCTAGACTCGATAGCAAAAACTCGACTTGCTCCCGCCTGGCAGGCCAGAATCGCAAAAAATCCGGGACCAGTCCCGATTTCGAGAACTACGGATCCCGGTTTCACTATTTGCCGCATCGCCCGGCACATAGCGTTATGACGGACCTTGTCCGCCAGCATATCGGCATACCCCTCAAGACTGTACATGTCAGGCGCGTCCCGGATGGGTGGAAACGGAGGATAGGTGGGTAAGTTTCTTCGCGTCGATTTCAATCGCCTCGCACAACCCTTGAAGGCACGCCGGATCAGTCGGAGGGCGCACAAACCTAACGGGGACTTTGGAAAGCACGCGGCTGAGCACGCCGAATTCATGCTCGCGCATTTCTTGGTCGAGAAGATAATTCACGTACGTATTGGCAGCCAAATTCACAAGCGCCGATGAGCCCTCCATTTCTGCGATCACCGGGGCCCTTAAACTCTCTTCCCGAGGCCCAAGAATATAGATGGCTGCCAGGGGCATCTCCCTGCGTTCAAATCGCATTCCCTGCTGGTCTAGTGCCACGAATCGCTTATCCCAGGTGGAACTTATGTTAGGCAATGGTTTTTCCGAGCCGAACAGGGCCAGCGCGGAATCCGGCCAGACATTAACTCGCGGGTATCCGGATTGCACCAGAAAGCTGTCGTCTCTCTCTCGAAGGGCCGCAAGGTCGTCGGCCAACACTGCATGGCCGAGTCTGGCAAACCCCGCCGCCGTAGTGGATTTTCCGGCTCCCGGCCCTCCCATTAATGCGACCACCTGTTCACCAATGGACACGGCACTGGCATGCAGGGGCACAATACCTCGGAGCCGCAACACAAATCCAATGACCGGGCCCAGGAGGTAAGTGACTGCATCCTCCAGGGTGTAATCTTGCGGCCAATCGGCCCAAATCTCCCGCCCCTCCCGGTCCACTAGGAAGTGGGCGCCATCACTATAGGAAAAATCGAAACCGATACCATCATCAATCTTTGCGACACACAAGTCTGGTTGATCTCTATCATCCTTGGTTGGACTGATGTAAATAAGATCGCGGCGATCTGAGGAATCAAATCTGGGCAATGCACCCGCCTCTCTCAAGTGCACAATCACACCATTTTGGTCAGGATTGAGCGGAGGTAGGAGGCCTGGAATCTGGGTGTTGGCCTCAAGTTGCAGGCCGTAAAGAGCATATCGGTAAATTGGAAAATCTCGCTTGGAAGAAACTCTAGATTTTAATGAGTCATCATATGCCCGCTTATGGTACCACCATCTTTAGCACCAAGGGGCCCAGCAGTAGCCGTTATGGACACAATATCCCCATACACCCGAAGCGCCGGCGTCTGGTAAGGCTTCTTATTATTCTTGGGCGTCGCTTCTTCTTTACGCATGCCGAAAAGCCTCCATCTATAAACTCCGTTCTTTTATACGTTATCGGTTTACCCGTTGCAACCAGTAATTTAGGCTGAGTGGCCGAAGGTTAATGTACGCCGAGAAGGAATCGCGCTCCTTGCAAACTGGGGGAATCCTATCTCTGGCAACATAGCGTTCCAGCCCGGGGGCTGCCTCAAAATGGTCGATCCAATCACAGTCCGGCTGCTGGAGACGTGTAATACCCGGATCCACGAGCATGGGTGTCTTGCGCCTCAATCGTACTCTGTCGGGCAGAACTCCACGGCCCGCTTCTCGCAACAATTCTTTGTCGGAACACCAGGGAAGTGCCTGCAGAGAAAGGAGAAAGCTGACCAGGCGCACATCGAAGAACGGATGGTAAATCTCAACCCCCGAGTGTGTTACGCCGGCGTCCAGCGAATCGAAAATACTGGGCCAAAACGCCGAGGTCATATTGGCATACGCGACAGGGCGCACCCCTTGACCATCGGGCAGATTATGTTTCAGTTCTTCAAATCGCTGCCGCAGCTGATACCGTCCTTCCAGTTCGGGATTTATCCAGCCCGGGTACTTCGCCGCCTTGGTATATGTGCCAAACAGCAAGCGCCAGCGAGTCCGCAAATAAAGCCGCGACCACCTTTTTTCAGCTGAGAGGAACTGAAATGCGTCCACAAAAGCCCGCCCGATCCGTCGTTGTTTCAATAATTGCCGGAAATATGCAGTCAACTGGCAGGAAAGCGCGGGGTCAGCTCCAAGTCCAGACAGTAATACGCGGTCTTGCCCGCTAATATCTCGCAATTGATCCAGGTTGGGAGCTGCCAATTCCAGGTGCGCCGGTTCCGGCCCCGTGGTTTCCGGAAGGCCGGCTTTATCAAATAGCTTGTAGCCATCAACAGCTTGATACTCAATGGGGATTTGAAGCGTGTCCGCGACCAACCCTGCGTATTTGCGTTCCTCATCGGGAATGAGCGAATCATAAACCTGCGTGTACGCTCGGACCCGGTTTGGCAGCCCCGCGCGCTTAAGAACTCGACAGGCGCTGGCTGCCACTGTGGAAGAGTCCAGGCCCCCGCTCATGAACACGCCTACTGGGCCATTGCGCACCCGGTCGGCGACGGCCGTATCCATCAACTCTCCGAATTGTTCGACGCGATCCATTGGGCGCTTAGACTGAAAGGGGGCGCTCACCGGAAGCTTCCAATATCGGTTGATGCAAACCTGCCCGTCCTTCACCTCAAGAGTGTGGGCAGGGTTCAGCCGCGCGATATCATGGAAAGCCGTGGCTTGTGGATCCTGAATAGTTTCAAAGAGAAGAAAGTCGGCGATGGCCAGATCATTCAACCGGTTTGAAACGGACGAATGCTGTCGAATGCAATCGAGCGTGTTGCTGAAGATTATGCAGGCGCCAACATGGGCATAGTAAAAGGACTTGACTCCAAAATGATCGCGCGCGCAAAACAGCCGTTGTTTGGGACCATCCCATATTCCGAAAACAAAGTCACCGAGCAAGTGCTCGATGCATTTCCCTCCCCATAGCTGGTAAGCACGCAAAATGAGCTCAGCATCGGCGGTCCCGCGGGGAACACGCTGTCCATTTGTTTCCAGTACCGCAATCAGGTCATGCTGCGCATCCACGCGGGCATCGGCGACGATCCATACTTTTCCGTCCAGGCTGAAGGGCTGCTTTTCATGTTCCGATTCTCTGGGGATGCTCAACAGTGCGTGGCCGAACCCCACGGACCCCTCAACCCACACCTGTTGCGCATCGGGGCCGCGGAAATTCATATAAGTTGTCAACGAGGAGAGAACTTCGCGGTCTACCGGGGCCCCATCGAGGTTTAAGATTCCTACAATCCCACTCACCGCTGCTCAATTCCTAGCGCTGCGATGTCGCGGCCAAACGCGACGTAGTCCTGGCGGACCCCGTGGGCATCATTCACCACGGTTCCAAACAATTCCACCCAGGCGTGCGCCTCAAACTTTGCGCCCGCCTGACGCACGCCGATATGCAGCTCCGCCGGCTCCAGCCGCATGACCAACAGCCACCACAGCACAACCGACTGTGGCAGACATCGGCCATGGTAAAGGCCCTCGCGCGAAGCTGCCGATACCATCTGCGCTACGCGGCGCGCGGATCCCAGTCTTCCAGAGATTATTTCCGGAGGCAAATTGACGGTCGGCGATTTTCCGCGCGGAGTGAACGCTGTCAGTAGGCCCTGCCATCTGCGCAAGCCTAGTATCGAAAGCCCCGCGCCCGTGAGCGGCAGAAGAACCATTGCCTTCACCAGCGATGCCCGGTCCGGCGCGGATAGCCGCCGGAACCTCCTCCATTTATTCACTCCGAACCTCGATCAAACCTTCGGTGAGGAGTTTTTCAAGTAGCGCAAGCAAATCACCTTCGCATTGCTTCGGCTCCACTTCATACTCTTCAAGCAGTGCTGCGCGCAATTCCTCCACGGTCCGCGGCTTCTCCAACAAACTCCATACTCGCGCCCCGACAGGATCCAACCCGTAGTAAGTCCCACTGCGCATGTGCAGAATCGCCGCTTCCTCTCCCAGCGAGCAGGACACATTGTCCTTGGATGCAACCACCATGGATTTCATTGAAATTACTTCCGGCACGGTATTCCCTCCCGCCTCGGAAAGATCTCCCAGGATCTAGCGCCGCACAGGCTGGGAGCTGTAGTCGACGCGCCGAGAAAAAGTGAATTTCATTCTATCGGCTTCACACCGTGCTCGCAAGGCCCGCTGGACTTACTATTCAATGCCGCCAACTTCGCCAATTCCAGATTCTCAGCCAACTTCATTGGCTCCCGTACCGTTTCATTTCAGCGGTGGTGCGGTCGCCGTCATCTATCTACCAGCTCGATGTGCCATGAAAATCGACCCGCTCGTGATGCTCCGATCAGTTTAAGTGGCCGACCCACCCATTCAAGATCAAGCTGGCACGGGCCTCGCTGGATTCGGCTGCACGAATTCCTGTATAACAACTCATCGTGGCTGGCAACGCCATTGTCGTCGAAAACATCGAAAAGTTTTTTCCTCCGGCACTTTCGGGGTGGCGCGCATTCTTTTCTCCATTTGCACGCCCCACATTCCGCGCTCTCGCCGCAATAAGTCTCCAAGTTGCTCCTGGGGAATCCTTTGCCATAGTCGGCGCAAACGGCGCTGGAAAGTCCACCCTGCTCCGCATTCTCACCACTTTGCTGCTTCCTACCAGAGGGCGCGCAACTGTGGATGGCTGCGACGTGGTTCGCGATCCTGCCGCCGCGCGACGTGCGCTCGGTTTCCACAGCGGCGCCGATGCAGGATTTCACCCCCGCCTCACCGCCGCGCAGAACCTTCGCTTTTACGCCACCCTGCGCGATTTGACCTCACGCCAAATTGAGGCAAGGATTTCCGCGACTGCATCGCTGCTGGGGCTTTCCGAGGCATTGCCCCGGCAGGTACGCACTCTTTCTTCCGGCACGGTCCAGCGCCTGAGCCTCGCTCGCGCCGTGATTCATTCCCCGCGCGTACTTTTGCTCGATGAACCCACCCGCAGCCTCGATCCGCTCGCCGCCGCTGAATTTCGCTCCTTCCTCCGTAAGGATCTTATCTCCCATGATGGTGCTACATTGCTTTTTGCTTCTCATTCCCTCGCGGAAGTCGAGTCGCTGGCAGACCGCGTGGCTCTGTTTGATGCCGGTCACCTCCTTTTCTGCGGCACACCGGCGGAGATGCGCCGCGCCGTGGGCGCGCAATCTCTCGAGGAAGCAATGAGCCTGCTGATCGCGCACGCTCTGAATGCGCGGGAGGCGTAACGCCGGTGCGTTTGCTCACAAAATTACTGGCGTTTTTCCGCCGCGACTTCGCCATCCAAAGCAGTTACCGGAGCGCATTCGTTCTGGAGTTGGCCGAAACGCTGTTCGCCGCCGCGAGCTTCTATTACCTCTCGAAATTTATTGATGGCCCGGCGATTCAGGCTGCGCTTCCCGCAGGCCGCTCCTATTTTGCTTTTGCTCTGGTTGGTGTGGCCTTCTTCGATTACATGAATGTGGCTCTGAATGCGTTTGACCAGGCCCTCGAGGAGGCTCGGCGGACTGGGACGCTGGAGGCCTTGCTGGTCACCGATACCTCGTTGCCCGTGATTCTCGCAGGCTCAGCAATTTATCCGTTCGTGTACGAATCCGTGCGGACTGGAATCTATCTGGTCTGGGGCGTTTTGTTGTTTAGATTCCCTGTGAGCCAAGCCAACTGGCCGGGTGCCTTGGTGGTTCTGCTGGCTTCCATTTTGGCTTTCGCCGGGCTGGGAATTCTGTCGGCAAGCTATTTGTTGCTGTTCATGCGTGGAAATCCCGCGAAGTGGCTATTGTTGGGGGCTTCCGGTGTGCTCGGAGGGATGATGTATCCCATCTCGGTCCTTCCGCCCGCACTCCAAGTACTCTCCCGGCTGTTGCCTGTCACCTATTCCCTGGAAGGATTGCGTGCCGCGCTGCTGGACGGAGCCGGTTTTGCCGCTCTGTGGCCATCCATCAGCGCCCTGGCGGTTTTTGCTCTCGTGCTGCTGCCCCTCTCCTTCGTAGCGTTTTCTTGGTCCCTGCGCCGCACCAAAATCAACGGTACGCTCTCCCACTCCTGATTGATTTTTCGCGCCCCGCTAGGTAATTCAGAATCAAACCCGGTTGCTTCTAATGGGGCCGGTATTGTCGGTCAGAAATCCGGTTTGCCGTCCTTCACCATTTTATCAAGCTTGAATTCAACCGTTTTCTTCCCTTTGTCAAAATCTCCTATGGCCGGATATGCGATTTGAACCTTAAAGGACTTCGCGCCCGGGCCAATGACCGGTTGACCCGCCAGGAGCCTCGGGAATGTAAAGTCAAACTCGCGATTGGTCCCTGGGGTGAGCTCGAAATTATTCGGATTCACATGAACACCTTTATCTGTAATCAAAACCAAATCCTTGGGAATCCCTCCCGCTATGGCGCTTTGCCATGCTTTTGCCGCCACCAAAATAAGTTTATCGTCCTTGGACGTTAAAACTAAATGAAAAGCAAGTACGTCCGGGTCTGAAGCCTCTATCTTTTCGTCCATCTTCTCATCGAAGGCCTTCTTTTGCGCTTCATCCATCTCTGAGTAGCGCTGCTTGAGTTGCTCTTGCCTCAGATATGCATGACGGATTGTTTCAGCAGACAAAAGCTGGACAAAATATTGAATTTCCCCGACACCGTAGAGTGACGTGGTCACCGGCGAGGTCGTAGCACAGCGCCCGATGGACGAAAAGCCCTTGCCGCTATTCTCATTCTCCACCAGGGCTGTCTTTGCCCACGGCGAGTCCTGCAGCATCCTTTCGCATTCCGCTGCCGTCCATTCCTTCCAATCTTTCTTGATCCAGAAGTCGTCCGCGGCATACGCCACGGCCGCCAACCCCAAAATTGCCATAATACCCGCTGCGTAGAAGCGTTTCATACTTGCCTCCTTCCTTCTTTTCTGAAATGAACATGAGCCCCAGCCATCTTCACTTTTTTCCAGACCTGAAAACGAAATAGACAAATATCGAACCGTGCCTGATCAAATCATTCTGCCAATCTGTATGTTGGGATCGCAATTGAACGGAAAAGCGTTGATGAATTGTCAGCTTGCTGGTCAGGAAAGGGAACTTCCCCCGACATCGGCAATTCAATTTCAATGTGGACGGAACTTGCCCTCCGCGAGCACGGGCTCCTCTCGCTCATTGCGAAGCTCCATTCCTGATCTGCTAGTAGACCAGCTTGCCGTCAAGCATCATCTTATCGAGCCTAAATTCGAAGGTCTTCTTATCCGCCCCAAAGTCGCCCATAGGTGGATTTACGAATTGAACCTTTATCGATTTCGCGCCCGGCCCGAAAATTGGTTCGCCATTCAGCGTCCGAGGGAAAACAATGTCGAATTCATTTTCCACTCCTTCCGTGAATGAAAACGATGAGGGGGCCACGTGTACATTCTTATCGGTTATCAAATAAAAATCCTTGGGGACTTTTCCGGGTTCCATTCTTTTCCAGGTGTCAACAACCATCTCCGAAAGAAATTGAATGTTGGCTCTATAAGTGACGTGCAGGGCAATGACGTCCGGTGGAGGGGTCTTGACGAGATCTTCAATCTTGGCGTCGAATGCCTTCTTCTGGTCTTCGTTCATACCTGCGTAATTCTGTTTGAATTGCTGTTGCCGCATGTAGGCATGGCGAATGGGCTCGGCGCTAAGGAACTGGAAGAAATAATTGATCTCACCCACGCCGGAGTTCGACGCCTGTGACATCGCGCCGCCGCCCGCATCCTTCGTGACCGAAGGTAGGTGCCCGGCGTTATTTTCATGCTCCACCAGTACTCTTTTCGCCCAGGGCGAATCCTCCAACATCTTCTTGCAATCCGCCTCCGTCCATTCCTTCCAATCTTTTTTCACCCACCAGTCGTCCGCCGCATAGGCCACAACCGCCAAGCCGAAAAACGCAAGCATGCCAGCCGCAAAGAGACGCTTCATCTGCCCCTCCCATTCAAAAATTGCACCCATAATCCCTGCACCATACGCCTCCATCATTTCCCGGTCAATAGCTGAAATGGAAAACTGCTCCACATTAACCCATGGCGGAAGCGAAAGTTTCATACGCCACGGAATCCTTCGGCACTCGGTCGAATGCGTAATTTCGGCTTGGTTGACTGCGAGGGAAGTAAACGGGTTCCTACCGGGAGCGTACTTCAGGTGCTCCCGACAGGGTGGGAAACAAAAAGCTAGGAGCGCGGATACATCTCGACTGAGACCATCCGACGGCACATCTATATCAATGCTTTACTTTTGGCGCCGTGACCTTTTTGTCCAGACCAAGTCCCATGGCCTTTAGCTCTTCTATTCCCTGGCGCGCAGACTCCGCATAGGGCCCATTCGGGTCCACCTCGATGCATTTCTGATACGCTTCGATTGTTCCGGGAAGCAGAGTGAAAATAACCTTGTCTCCTTCTTGCTTAAAAGTCATGTTGGCCGCCAGCGCCGCGCCCAGCAGGAACCAGGTCTGCGCGTTCTTCGGATCTAGTTGTGCGGATTTCTGCAGTATGTCCGCCGCGGGTGACCCTTGCAGTTTCCCCGCGCTATAGAGCACCACTCCAAAATTTCGGTACGCCAAGGCCGCTTGGGCCGGGTCCACTTCGGCGCTCTTTTCGTATGCCGCCTTGGCCTCGTCAATCTTCCCGGCCTTCGCCAAGGCGTTCCCCATATTGTTGTAGGCTGCTGCATCCGGTCTTAATGTGATGGCCTGTTTATAGGCATCCGCTGCTTCATCGTACCTTCCTGCTGTGTCGAGCGCTGCGCCCATCTGAGTGAAAATCGCGGCTCGGTTCTTGGTGTCCCCGGGATCCGCGGCGGCCGCGGCCTGTTGAAATTCTGTGACGGCTTGCGCTGCAACCGGGTCAAGCTTCGCCTGCAAATCCGCCCGCTGGTCGCTGGGGGCCTTGATGAGCTGCGCGCGCAGCGCCTGCGCCTGACCCAGCGCCGCGTTTCCAGCCTCGAAATGAGTCTTCAACTTTCCAAATCTCTCTTCTTCTTCATGTTCCTTCTTCAGTCTCGCCACGTACTCCGCGACCTTTGGATCGCTCATGTTCAAACTGGCGGCGGTCTCCTGGTTTGCCGCCACCCGCGCTGTAATCTTGAAGAGTTCCTTATCACCGCTCTTGTAGGTGAGGGTGTAAGTTCCCGCCGGCACTGATTTTGAGAATTTCCCATCCTTGTCGGCTGTCACCGTAAACTCCTGGCTTCCGCTCTGCGGTGTCATGACCACAATTAGACCGGCCATCGGGACTCCTTGCTCGTCCTTAATGACTCCCCGAATCAGCCCCACACCACCTTGTGCACCCTGCGCAGAAGTCCGGCCTTCCACCCAGCTCGGGGCCAGCCCTGCTAATACAGCAATTGCCAGAATCAACGCGCCCATCCGAATCAATGCCTTTTTCACCGTCGTTCCTCCAAATCAAAGTTCAAGTTCGGCCGCGGCCGAGCATTTAATCAATCTCAACAATCTTCGGTGTTGCCCACGAATTCTGTCCTTCGATGTCGCTCAAGTTTATCCCAATTTGCCCCATAAATTCGCAACCCATCTCGACAAGCCAAAGTTGGCTTTGGTGGGGCCGCGACTCCATGCGAGTTCTTCAACTCTCTTCCATCCATTCCCATTCTGCCTACTCAGTTAGATGCCTTCAATCCCCGGCGCGTTCGATAGCGGACTGGATCCTGCATGCCCGCCTCCGAAAATGCCCGCAGCCGCAACATGCAACTGTCGCACACGCCGCAGGCCTCTTCTTCCGCCTGATAACATGACCATGTCAACTCAAGCGGCGCGCCAAGTTCCAATCCGCGTTTGATAATCTCGCTTTTTCGCATCCCAATAACGGGAGTCTCGATGGTGATCCGCGTATTCGGTCGCGTGCCAACCTTTACCAGTTCCTGAAACACTCGGTAATATTCAGGGCGGCAATCCGGATATCCCGAGCTGTCCTCCGCAACTGCACCGATATAGACCGCGCTAGCTCCGATCGCCTCCGCCCAACTCACGGCCACCGCCAGAAAATGCGCATTGCGAAAAGGCACATACGTCACTGGAATTTCAAGAACCGCCTCTACTTCCCCAGCGGATCTTCTCTCCGGTACCGCGATTCGTTCATCCGTGAGCGCCGACCCGCCAATTTGCCGGAAATGATCCAGCTTCACCGCCAACCGATGGCTCACTCCAAAAAAATCTGCAATCGCCTCAAATGCGCGCTTCTCCTTTGCGGCCGTCCTTTGTCCATAGCTCACATGCGCCAATGCCAGTGCGTGCTTGGTGCGTGCAATCGCCGCCGTCACGCAGGAGTCCATCCCCCCGCTGACCAACACCACGGCCTTATCTTTTCCCTTTTCGTCGTTCATCTCTCTCCAAGCGCGCCGAGATTATAATCCCCATTCGCATATCCACGAAACACTAGTGCATTTCTCTCCTGGCGAACCAAATCCGAACTTGGTTCATTCTGCTTTCGATTTCCATGGCCTGTGCACGCATTCTAAAGCACTAAGAATCAGTAGTTTGATCACCTTCGGATTCATCTGTCTTCCATATTGAAATCAACAAATAAGTTGAAATTACTTAATTTAATTAATTATTGTATTGTTTTTAATGACTTTTGCATGCTAATCTATTATCGAATCGAGGTTCATTATGGACATCTCCAAAGCCGCCTGCCCGGATTGCTCTGAACCTCTCAAAGTCTCCCGGATGGCCTGTCCTTCCTGCGGCATGGCCATGGAAGGGGAATTTGAGATTTCTTCATTGGGGAAATTGAACACCGACGACCAGGCGTTTGTGATCGCGTTCATCCGCCACCACGGCTCGCTGAAGAAAATGGAAAGCCTGTTCGACATCAGCTACCCCACGGTGAAAAACCGACTGAACGCCATCTCCGCCCGATTGGATAAGGACATTGTGGCGCCATCCCCGAACCTTTATGTTCTCGAACAACTTTCACGCGGCGAATTATCCGTTGAAGAAGCTCTGGAAAAACTTGGTTGAACTTTGAAAGGAGAAAAACTCATGTCCGTCGAAAGAAAAAAAGTCCTGGAAATGTTGGCCGACAAGAAAATCACTGCTGAAGAAGCCGACCGATTGCTCGAAAAGCTGGAGGGTTCAACCGCTTCCGATTCGAGCGAAAAGCCCGCCGCCAATTCTGGCGCAACCGATCCCAAGAAACCGAAGCACATGCGCATCCTGGTTGAGCGCCCCGGACGCGAGGACGTCAACATTCGCATCCCCATGGCGTTCACGCGTACGGGAGCGCGATTGATGGCCGTCCTCCCTCCTCAAATCCTTTCAAAACTCGCTGAAAACGGTGTGGACATGGCCGTGCTTTCTTCCTTCAACGCCGAACAACTCTCTGGCGCGATGGACAATTTTCAAATGGACATCGAAAAGGGAAATGGAACGAAAGTCAAAGTATCCTGCGAATGAATAATATAGGACTCTGGGCGCGCGTCCGGCATGGAAGCGCGCGTCTCTACTCGTATCTCAGTGCCACCACAGGATCGGTCCCCATCGCGCGACGCGCCGGCATATAGCACGCCAGCAGGGCCACCGATGTAAGCAGCAGGGATACGCCGAAAAGTGTCACCGGGTCCGTAGCCGTCACGCCGAAGATCATCTGTTTCAACAGCCGCGTGAGCAAAAGCGAGGCAGTCAACCCGATCACCACTCCGACCATCGCCATCACCACGCCTTGACCGAGCACCAGCTTCAACACATCCCCCCGCTGCGCTCCCAGCGCCATTCGGATCCCGATCTCATGCGTTCGCTGCCCCACAATGTAGGAGATGACGCCGTAAATCCCAACGCTGGCCAGCACCAGCGCCAGTCCTGAAAACACTCCCAACAGGATCATCGTGAATCTACGCGCGGCCAGCGAATCTGCCACAATCTGGTCCATGGTGGTAACGTTATAAACCACCTGTTCGCTGCTCATCGCCGCCATGGTGTGGCGGATAGGGTCTGCCAGCAAGCCCGGCGGTCCTTGAGTCCTCGCCACCAGCCCGATTCCATTCGCAATCAGCGGCATGAACCGGTCGGCGATCTGCAGTATCGGGAAGTAGAGCTGCACCTGCACTCTCGAGCTTGCGTCCGAATCCAATCCCCAGTGCTTCACGTGCGCCGCGACTCCCACGATCTCTACCTGCGTGTCCAGAATTCCCAGGTTCAGCCTTTTTCCGATGGGATCCTCATTCGTAAAATATTTTCGCGCGAAAATCTCGTCAATCACCGCAACAGGTGGCGCATGCTCATTGTCCTGTTCAGTGAGAAACCGGCCGCGCAGCAGTGGAGTTCCCATGGCTTTCAAGTATTCCGGTTCCACAATGTAGAACACCGCAAACGGCATATCGTCCATGGACGCGGGCTTCGGTTGCCCCTGTATCCAAAACGGCAGCGAAGAGGAATCCCCGCTGAGCGGCAGCCCGCCTCCCTGCATGGACGCGTATTGCACGCCGCGAATCGCCTTCAGCGTGTCATGAATCGTACGTATCAATGCTCGCTGCGCCTGCGGATTCCCCGCCAACGCCGGCGGCATGGACATGTCGAACGAAATCAAATTGTGCGGGTTGATTCCTGGATTCACACTCCACAGCGCCGCCAGGCTTCTCACCATCAGTCCAGCTCCGGCCAGCAGCACCAACGCCAGCGCCATTTCAATCG